>Ga0193706_1000041_pt1 | contig 132433 bp, 107 predicted proteins | sample U3c1metaG_FD_160130 | JGI IMG/M metagenome (GOLD analysis project Ga0193706, IMG submission 160130) | Soil microbial communities from a riparian zone of the East river system, Colorado, United States - U3c1 | ecosystem: Environmental > Terrestrial > Soil > Riparian zone | place: USA: East...
CCGGTGGGTGGCTAGCCCTTGCCGGGTAGGATTCGGACCTACTGGGCCACTATGAAGGGTTTCGGGTTCTGTCTATTGCAGTTTCCCTCCTCCCTTCCCAGGCTTCGCCTGGCGCAAGGGACGTCTCCGATGGGGCAACGCGGGCGCGATCTTTAAGGTCCTACCGGGGCAGGATGCGATCCTGTGCTGAGATCGATGCGGACGGTGAGCAGACGGTGAGCAGACGAAGAAGCGGCCCTCTCACCATCGGTTCAACGGGGATGGCATGCCCTTCGTAGAGACGTCCCGCCGTCCCCGTGGCCTATGGAAAGGTATCGTGGACGGGCTGTGACGTCTCTACGGACACGTTGCCATAGTTGCGGCGGTCGTTTGTTCCGCGTGGACGGGGCGTCAGTGAGAGCTAACCGTCAAAACGTAGAAAACCCTCACCGGCCGGCCGTCCCGGATTGCCGGCAGGAAGACCCACTGCTCGATGGCATCGACCGCCGCGGCGTCAACACGCTTTCCCGCGCTTTGGACGACCCTAACCTGGCGCACACATCCGTCTTCGTCGATGACCGCTTCCACCACGACTCGCCCTTGCCCTGCAAACCCTGGTGGCACCTGATGAAGGATCGTGGGCCTGCTGACCTCTCCCTTGCTCCCATCGATCTGCAGAGGCTGGGATTCCGCGGGCTCCAGGGGAACGTTTCTCTTCTGTTTGCAGAGCTTGATGCGCTCCCGATTGGAGAGAGGAGCGGGCGCCTGACTCTGGGCCCAGGCCTGCGCTCCCACGACCAACGCCAGAGACATCAGGACCGAGACGCGGAGGATCTTCATCGCTTTTCCTTTCGTGGTCACTTTCAACGGTCAGGGCCGTTGGAGTGCAGAGCCCGGGTGTCCGTCGCGTCGGTGGTCAGACAGTACCGGCCGAAGCTGACGACGGTCGTCACGACGGTTCCCAGGAAGAAGAGGGCCAGCAGGAGCCCGGCGAGCAGGCGCAGCCGCCGGGAGAATCTCCGGGGCGAGGAGACCATATCCGGCGGGGTTTCGAGGATTCCGATCGGATTGACGCGCGGCGGTTCCATGGAAGGACTCTATCCGTTGACAGTGTCGTAGATGGCCTTCGCGCCCGTGAAAGTGGGCTCGATGTCCTCCTTCTGGCCCTGCAGCCCATGGTCGTTGTCCAGCCTCCAGCTAAACATGCCCCGCAGTTGGTTCTTCAGCGCAAACAAGGTGGAGTCAGCGGTGTTCTGGAGGGTCGTCTGCACACCGCTGTTTTCCGTACAGATACCGCCCATCAAAATGGCGGCCCGCACGCCCGCCTGGATCCAGGCCGTGGCATTCGGCGTGTTCCCCGACGAGTAGTCCTGCAGCTCGATGGCGTCGACGTGCTGGTTGAACGCCTCCACCGCTCCTTTGCCGTACAGACCGACAGGTCCGCTACCCGGCCAGGGGGCCGACACCGCGATCCCCAGGCCTGCCGCCTTGAAACGCGGACCGAGTTGCGACACCAGCTCCGCCACATCACCCCTACCATTTTCTTCCGCGTCAATGGCGATGCCGTTCAGGCCCTGTTGCCGAAGGTAGGCGAAAATGTTCTCTGTCGAACGGTTGCTGAACCGACGGTTGTCAGCGACGGTATCGGAGAGTCCCGTGCCGCCGGGATCAGTACCCGCGTAAATCCGGACGTTCGGCGCCTGCCTTCGAATCTGGGTCAGGACCTGGCCCGCAAACGCCCCGTTGAGGTTCAGGTAATATCCATTCGCGCCCGGCTCGAACACGCCAAACGCCAAGTTGTAGCGGCTCGCGTAATGGAGCGGGACCTTCCCTTGCACGAGGTTGTCCAGACCCGTGCGGTTCCATGTGTCGTACCAAGTAGCAATCTCGAAACTCATCGGTTGAACTCCTGTGGTGATGACGGTTATTGGAGCGGTTCGCCAAAAAGTAAGAGCGATTCACGGACGGCGCCGCGAAGCGCCTGGCACCTCTCGCGGCAACTCTCGCGGTCAGGCCGCAATCGATGGGGTTCGAGGGATGGTCTATAGCCCATGGGCAACACAGGGCGTCGATATCGGCGGTGGCGCGCGTCTGTCGGCCTGACCCCAAAACCGTGCGCCAGCCAAGCATTTTAGCCCGGATTGCCCTCCGGCGGACGGAAAGGTGCACGGAAGGTCAGAGCATCCTTCTGGTACCCTGGAAGAATGAGTCCGGTGCCGGCGCGCCGTCCCCTTCCCTGCCTCACCGACCGGTTGCCGCTGGGCCGGAGCGGCCTGCGCGTGAGCCCGGTCTGCCTGGGCATGGGCACGGCGCTGGAGGGGATCTGGGTCAACCGGACGGCAGAATACCTGGCGAAGCAGCGAGGCGAGACGAAGGGGCCCCAGGATTTCGAGGAACCGGAAACGCTCATCCTGGAGCCCCTGCCCTGCTGGGAGCATCTCTCCTCCGAGCAGTACCATCATCAAATCGAGTGCATGGTCCAGGAGATCGAAGACACGGCCGACGCTCAGCGGAAGCGGAGTGGCAAACAACCTCTCGGACCGGATGCGATCCGGCGGCAGGATCCTAGGACAGAGCCAAACCGGACGAAGAAGTCTCCAGCCCCGCGTTTTCACGCTTTCCGCAAAGGAGCACGCCAGGAGCTCCACAGGCTCTACTCCGAATTCGTCGCCGCCTTCCGGGAGGCGGCCGATCGGCTGAGATCAGGGGACCGGCACGCCCGGTTTCCGATCGGCAGCTTTCCGCCTCATCTCCCGTTCGTCAGGGCTTTCCCCTCGGCGTTCCTCGCGCCAGGGTAGCTCGTAGATCCGAAGCGAAAGACTCCAACCATCCCGCAGCCCTACCCTATTTTGGGCCCCAGTCTGCTGCAGCGCCTTGTTCGGGCGGACGGTCGGGGGGCGGTGTGCCCACCGTCCCCAACCCGTCATCAGGCTAATCAACTGCATTACGACCCGAGGGATGCAGGTGGACCCAACTAAGCCGGCACGAGCGTATAGTCTGCCGGCATCTTCTCCAGGGTGGCGATGCTGATGTGCGGCCAGACGGCTCGCCCCGGGAACTCATCCTCGCGGGGATGGAAAAAGTGCAGCATGACGACTTGCGAGTATTGCAGCCGCAACCTCGGCTTCCCAGTTTCGTCCTTCTCGGCGAGTTCCTGAATCCAAAACGTCGACTTCATGCTGACTGGCTCTGCCTCGCGGACCGAGAATGGAACATTCGTGATCCCGCCGCTCTTTCGATTCGTGTCGACGGTCAACGTTGTCGTCCGCACAACATTCACGCCCTGGTTCGCGAAACGAAGAATTTCGTTCATGTCAGCCGGACTGAATCCAGGAAACCCAGGAACCGTGACATTTCCCATGTAAGGATGGTCAATGTAATGCTTATAGGGCTCGAGATAGGGGTCAGACTTGAAGTCATAGTCGAAAGTACTAACGTCTTCAAAGCGACCCGCTGGCAACCCACTTACGGGCGGGATAGCCGGCATGCCATAATGAACCGCTGATTTGCCAAGAGCCAGAACGGAGTTACCGTGCGGGATCGAGGCCAGTCGTGCGACATCGAGTTCCACTTCCGTCACTTCGTCGCCCTTGATATGATCATCCTTGGACCTGCGATTCTTCTCGTACAACCATAAGCCGGGTTCGTGGTGGATCGGCAGTCCGGCCGCACCCGCTAGTTCGCTGTGGGGTCGGTCTTCAGCCGCGACTTGAGCGATCTTCTGCTGGTAATCAAGCGTGACGACGAACTGATCAAAATCAGGATTGCCGGGCCTTGTCAGACCTCGATTTGGAACATCGTCGTCGACGAAGGTGAATTGAAGTTCTTCGTCGTACTGATTCATCAGCACTCGGAATTTAAATCCCGCAGGCGGTGCCGGAGCCTTCTGAAACGGCAGAGCAATCATGTTCCACCCCGTGCCCCGTCCGATCCAGACTCCCAACAGTTGTTCGAGCGGCCCAAGTTCTGGCGGCGGCGGAGCGCCGCGGTTGCTCAACTTTTCCAGGTGCGTGGGTTGCGGTGGAACAATCTCAGCAAACTTACGGGTCCTGCGGTCGGGTTGATTGCCGTTAGACATGCTGGCTCTCCCCTTGGAAGGGCGTGGAACACGCCGTTAACTATCCCATCCGGGTTCGATGTCCCATTAGGACACGCCATCTATAATATGTGCGCCTTGAGAAAAATACAATAAAAATCAATGTCAGGTATTGGCGGACGGGCGCGGATCGGCGTGTACTTACTCTTGCGTCCCGCAGTCGATCACGGGGCCGCAGCCAGCAACCCAGCATATAGTTGGGGCGGAATGACTCGTCCTATTACCACTCGAACGATAGTGTAAGTTCCACAGCGCTCGCTGCTCCGCCTGATCCTCGGTGCGGAGCGTGTTCAACTCCGCGTACCGGGCGAAGAACTCGAACAGCACGAGAGCCTCATTCGGTAGTCAGTTCCAATCAAACTGCCTTGCCCACCTCGACGTCCTCCATCGCCGAGCCATTAAGCGTCTATCTGAAGTCCTCCCCACATCGAGTACTCGAAGTCCGAAACCAATCCGGGTAGGACTTCAGATACGCAGGTTAAACGAAGCCGCGAACCAGTCCAGAGAGGCCCTATGGAGATTCAATCCTTCGCAGGCTCATCTCCTGAACCGCGATTCGTGGAAACAATTATACCGTAAAGAACCGGCGAGATGTACAACAGCCTGACCCCACGGCTGAACAGATAAACATTGGAATTGAGCCATGGACAGATAAATCATCACGGCGGAGCCCTCGCCGCCTGAGCCGGTACAAGTTCCTCGATCAGATGCAAAGCTTTTGCACCTTAACGAATCCACGCGATCAGCCCCGGCTTTCTATAGGCTCTCGAATGGAGTCAAGGCAACCCTGTTTCCCGTATGGGCGAGTGGCCCGGCGTCCATGCCGCGCCAGCCCTCCTCGCCGGCACGGCGCTGGAGGGGGTCTGGGTCAACCGGACGGCAGAATACCTGGCGAAGCAGCGCGGCGAGACGCGCGGGCCGCAGGACTTCGAGGAGCCCGAGACGCTCATCCTGGTGCCCTTGCCCTGCTGGAAGCACCTCTCCTCCCAGCAGTACCGCCATCAAATCGAGATCATGGTTCAAAAGACTGAGAATACAGCCAGCGCTCAGCGGGAGAAGAGCGGCAAACAACCGCTCGGACCGGACGCGATCCGCCGGCAGGATCCGAGGACAGAGCCAAGCCGGACGAAGAAGTCTCCAGCCCCGCGTTTCCACGCGTTCCACAAAGAGGCGCGGCAGGAGCTACACCGGCTCTACTTCGAATTCGTCGCCGCCTTCCGGGAGGCGGCCGATCGGTTGAGATCGGGGACCGGCACGCCCGTTTTCCGGTCGGCAGCTTTCCGCCTCATCTCCCGTTCGTCAGGGCGTTCCCCTCGGCGTTCCTCGCGCCAGGGTAGCTCGTAGATCCGAAGCGAAAGACTCCAACCATCCCGCAGCCTACCCGGGTAGCTGATTTACCCGGGCGTGACCGTATTGATGTCGATTCCTGCCGCAGGCTCTTTCCGGCACAGAAAGGGCCACGACACATTCCTTTTTTCCAAGCCGAGCCACTTCGACCTGATCCGCCAGCCCAGCGAGCCGCGAGGGGGAGGCGGCTGACGTCCCTAGCTTGGTGAATCGGCACTATTTGGGTGGAACCTATTTGGGCAGCCCGAGACGAGGCTCTCGCGAAGCGGCTCTGGGACGTGAGCGCCGCGATGGTGGGGATGCAGGATCCCGCCTGACCATCGCGACGACGGCGACCAGACGGGCGTCAGTGAGTGTCGACCGTCAGAACGTAGAAAACCCGCACCGGGCGGCCTTCCAAAGTTGCCGGCAGGAAGACCCACTGCTCGATGGTCGACCGCCTCGGCGTCAACACGCTTTCCCGCGCTTTTGAGGACCCTGACCTGGCGCACACATCCGTCTTCGTCGATCGTCGCTTCCACCACGACTCTCCCTTCCCCGGCAAAGCCTGGCGGCACCTGATGAAGGATGGTGGGCCTGCTGAGCTTCCCCTCGGCCCCATCGATCTTCAGAGGCTGGGACTCCGCCGGCTCCAGAGGAACGCGCCTCTTCTGCTTGCAGAGCTTGATGCGCTCCCGCTTGGAGAGAGGAGCGGACGCCTGACTCTGGGCCCAGGCCTGCGCTCCCACGACCAGCGCCAGAAACATCAGGACCGGGACGCGGAGGATCTTCATCGCTTTTCCTTTCGTGTTCGCTCTCAACGGTCAGGGCCGCTGGAGCGCAGAGCCCGGGTGTCGGTCGCGTCGGTGGTCAGGCAATACCGGCCGAAGCTGACGACGGTCGTCACGACAGTCCCCAGGAAGAAGAGGGACAGCAGGAGAGCGGCCAGCAGGCGGAGCCGCGCGGAGAATCTCCGGGGCGAGGAGACCAGGTCCGGCGGGGTCTCGAGAATTCCGATCGGATTGACGCGCGGGGGTTCCACCTGATGATTTTACTCGAAAGCCGGTCCATCCAGCGGCGCGGGGCACTGCGCGGACTCCGGGCTCCGCACGCCGAGGCGCACGGAGGCCATTACGGATTTGCTGCCCCAAGAGGGCCAGAGCCGGTTCCTCCTGACGCCTCCCCCCAGCTCAACCGCGTCATCATCGGCGCTCTGGCGCGCGCCGGCCGCGCCGGCTCCAATTGTGATAGTTGAAAAACCGCGCGTTCAGAACACGAACGGAATCATCCGCTTCGTGCGCTTAGCGTACTCGGCGTACTCCGGGTACATCGCCGCCACCAGGCGCTCCTCGCTGAACATTCGTATCAGCCCGCCAGCCAACAGCACGAAGCCCAACGCGACGCTCGCCACCGACGCATGAGCCGCGATTCCAGCCCACCCGAACAGGCACGCGGCCGCGTAGATCGGATGGCGGATGTAGTGGTAAGGCCCCGATGTGACGAGCCCACCGGTCGTAGGATTTGCCACCGGATGAAAGCTCCGGCGTCCGAAGGTGACCCGAGCATAGATCATCAACAGGATCGCGCCGGCCTGAAGCGCGATGGCGAGAGGTTGACTCGAAATGAGGCTACCGATCATGTACAGCCCCACGAGAGCCGCGATCATGGCCAGGACGCCAAGAAGGGAAAGCATCTTCAGCATTCTTCGTCCTCTCAGATCATCGTGCCGTCGGCGCCAGCCCAACCGATAGGTTGCGATGATCGCATGCAGCTTCTCCTCTTGCCGCGACGGCCCAATTCTACCCCGAGCCCAGCGCCATGGCTAGACGCCCGCTACATGCAAGCGCCAAACAGCGCATGCGCTTCCCCTTGGGTTACCCCTTGGCGATAGGCTCACTCAAAGCTCCTTCCCGCACCCTTCTTAAGTATGGAAGGCCCGGGCACGATGTGGTGCTCGCGGAACGGAGGTCCTTCGGGACAAGGAGGCTTACTGTGAAAGACAGAGGCATTCTGGCAGCGCTCGTGTGTTCATTCCTTCTCGGTGTCTCTCCCTTGGCCGCTGATTCCACGATCCAGCGCGGCGTCGACCTCTTCTCGACCCGGGGCGATGGCAAGACCTTCTACGACTTTGCCCAGAATCCCATACCCGCCGGCTTCTTCTGCAAGGGCTCCAAGCCCTTCACCGGCCGTGTGGCGTTCAAGGGCCTGCCGCTCACGACCGGCACCCCGGGTCAGCTCTCGGACACCGACACGGTGATCGAGCGGCTCGACGACGCTGTCTTCGACGCCAACGGTATCGCCACGACACGCATCCAGTTCCGGGCCCTGTCGCTGGTGAGCCTCGCTCCCCTCAAGACCGGCTGCGGCGCCTTCCACGTCTATGTCTCGCTGAGGGGCAAGCAGCGCGTGACGACGATGAAGATCTACCGCACCCAGGATGCCGGCGGAAACTTCGCCGCACCTCTCGCGGTCAACACGCGCGTGACCTTCATTCCCGTGAAGCCCGCGAGGAACAAGACCGCGCGGAAGCTGGAGCTCGCGGCCGACTTCACCTTCCCGGATACCCCCCTGCCGTGGAGATTCTCGGCGGGAGCGCGGGCGAAGGGATTGAACCCCGTGATCATCGACACCAACGGCGACCTGACCCCTGATACTCTGCTTCCCAGCACCTCGAACTTCTTGGCGGGCTCGTCGCCTGACCGTTTCACGACGAAGGAAGACTCCTACTATGCTACATGTGATCCATGCGCAAGCGTAAGCTGCCACACTGATCCGAGCACTGGCAAACAGCACTGCTCGTATCCGATTTGGGGCACCGGCTGTGGTGAAAGAACGTATTGCCCTTAGCTGTTGGCTAAGCCTTGCTTGTGCATCGAGAAAAAGGGCGGCCGGGCAGGCCGCCCTTTTTACGAGTCCGGCAGCTTGGAGTTGACGCGTGGAAGCAGGTGATGAGCTGGCAACGGGTGCTTCTGGAACTATTAGGGTGGAACTTATTTTGGGAACCTATTTTGCAGATGGTAAACTCAGTCTCATATAGTAATTCGCCTCAACTTCACGCTAGCCGCATAACGGGTTGGCGGTGAGCGGCGGGACCGCGCTTTTTGCGGTTCCGTCCGCTCGACTGCCTGGTTGGGCGCTCCTGAGTATAGGTATGTCTAGTCGAGGCCCCAACTCACTACGCACCCCGACAATCCGGTGCCACTTAATGATAACCTATCCAACTTGGCTCGAATGCTGGATCCAAACCGGACATTCATCGGGATAAATGCCGTCGTCGATGGGCCGCCTCCATAAGTGTCGGCTTGGACAGGAAACAGCCAGAGCGAGGTGCTTTGAGCCGAGCCACCGTCTACATAGAAACTAATCTGTAGCTTATTTGGAATAACCCCCCGTGTCCCATTCGCATTGAAATCCTTTCACGTTCCCCGAGCCACTCGTCAACGGAATTATGTCAGCCGACGTGCTGGAAGATGACAGGTCTGCTCTGTTGAAACGGGGCCTCGTCTGCCCATCGTCCACGGCCCAAGCGCTGGAAACAGTCGACAGAGCGAGCAAAAGGGTAAGTCCGGTGATAGCGCTAGAGAGCATCATATGTTTCTCCTTTTTGGGTTCTACCTACGTCTGCTTATGATCAGAAGCGTGGAACCATTCCATAATCGTTTGGTCTATCGGCATATCTATCCAAGCTAGTTGCTGTCACCCAAGGGGAAGGCAGTGAGCGGCGGGGCCGCGCTATAGCGCGGTATCCGTCCGCTCGACTGCCCGGGTTGGGCCCCTTCACTCTATGGCCCTTTAAGAAAGCTTCCTCTTTGTCGTTCTCTTCTCAGAGTCCACCAAAGATGTCGAGCACACTAAAAGTGCTACCATTCCAGACAACCGCATGCCCAGTGCCCGGACAAACAGTTGCAAGCGCCATTACAGCCATAGCAGGGGAAGATTGTGGTGTTCTGATCACCGCTGCATGTTTTTCCTTGGAAAAAGTCACATGTCGTCGTAGCAAGAGTTTGCCTCCCCGGGACTAGCCAGGACGTCAGGAGCATGACTGCGGTGAGACCGATGAGCCGTAGCGGCTTTCTCCTCATGGGATCTCCTTAGATTAGGTGACTACCAAGGGAGCCGTTCCCTAGGCGTAGAGTATTGTAGCATGAGCTACCAACCAATACGCCACGCGTGCTTGCGCGACAAGATCATGGATGATCTACCTTTTTGTGTATTATGGTAACGACACGAAGAAATCTAACTAGACTGCTCTTCACTTCGATAGCCACTCCCTTGGGATAGGCTGAAAGCGTCTCCCCAGCGCCACTATGCCGGTCAACAACGAATTCTCGAGTTCCCGAACTCGGGGAGAAGATAGATCTGCTGGAGATCGGCCCAAGAGGTGCCAGCCAAACATTTTAATCCAAGATTGCCCTCCTGAGCCCCTGGACGTTCAGAGAGCTCAGAAACACCGCAAAAGATCGCGCGTTTGTCCAGATCCTTTGACATGCACGCAAAGTGAGATTCCACGGGCTTTTCAGGTCTTCCCTCGCTTCAACCCCGCCAGATCCTTTGACAGGCGCCGCACCGCGGCACAACGACCCGATCGGGGTTAACCTCCATGATTGCAACAGCTTGCTCATCGGGGGCCGCCCTGGCCCAACCCTTGCCCTCTCAGGGCCGCGCCATGGCCCGACTCCTGCGATTCATTCCCGACAACGCCACTCTGGTGGAGGTCACCACCCGCACCATCCAGAGCCGGCTCCTCCTGACACCGACTCCCCAACTCAACCGCATCATCATCGGCGCCCTGGCGCGCGCCGGCCGCCGCTACGAAGTCGGTGTCGTGGCTTTTGCATTTCTCTCCAACCACTTCCACCTACTGGTCCGCGTCAAGGACGTCGAGCAGCTCGCGAGCTTCATGGGGTTCTTCAATTCCAAACTGGCACGTGAGGTCGTCCGCCTCACCGGCTGGAAGGACAAGGTCTGGTCCCGGCGCTATCAGGCCACCGTTGTCAGCAACGAAGAAGCCGCCCAGACCGCCCGGCTCTCCTATGTGCTCTCGAATGGGGTCAAGGAACATCTCGTGGCCCGAGTGAGTGAGTGGCCCGGCGTCCATGCCGCGCCAGCCCTCCTCGCCGGCACGGCGCTGGAGGGGATCTGGGTCAACCGGACGGCAGAATACCTGGCGAAGCAGCGAGGCGAGACGAAGGAGCCCCAGGATTTCGAGGAACCGGAAACGCTCATCCTGGAGCCCCTGCCCTGCTGGGAGCATCTCTCCTCCGAGCAGTACCGTCATCAAATCGAGTGCATGGTCCAGGAGATCGAAGACACGGCCGACGCTCAGCGGAAGCGGAGTGGCAAACAACCTCTCGGACCGGATGCGATCCGGCGACAGGATCCTAGGACAGAGCCAAACCGGACGAAGAAGTCTCCAGCCCCGCGTTTTCACGCTTTCCGCAAAGGAGCACGCCAGGAGCTCCACAGGCTCTACTTCGAATTCGTCGCCGCCTTCCGGGAGGCGGCCGATCGGTTGAGATCAGGGGACCGGCACGCCCGATTTCCGATCGGCAGCTTTCCGCCTCATCTGCCGTTCGTCAGGGCCTTCCCCTCGGCGTTCCTCGCGCCAGGGTAGCTCGTAGATTCGAAGCGAAAGACTCCAACCATCCCGCAGCCTACCCGGGTACCTGATCTCCCCGGGTGTGACCGTATTGGCGTCGAACCCTGACGCATGGCTCTCTCCTGCCGCGCCTTGGCCCCTATTCCTGCTGCTCGCGCGTGCCCGCCAGGTAAGCCGAGTACAACTCCTGCGGGTTCTCGACGTAAAGTTCGACATACCCGCATTCCCCGCACATCCGCGAGCGCAAGCCGGCCGCATGCGCGCCTTTGAAGGCGAGCGCCTCCGGGTGCTCGAAGACCTTCACGCCTAGCCTGAGCATGTGACCTGCCAGGTCGATGATCTGCACGTCGGGAATGATCTTCTCCGACTGACATTTGGGACAGGTTTTCACTTCTTCAACTCCTTGCCTGAGAGCTCATGTGCATGATCTTTATTCGAGTGCAGCCAACCTTGAATTCACCGCCTAAACACCCCGCCCTCCCACCCAGCCAAGACGATAACCTCCGCCCTCACTGACCTCGCTGAGCCGTCGAAGAGGGTGGCACCTAATTCGGGAACCTATTTTGGTCGGTTGTTGGAGCGACGTTCCGTTGAAGGGGAGCAAGTCTCGCGGTCCGACCGTGCCTCAGGAGTCCCCTGGCACTTCCTGCCGGCCTGCCTGCCCGGCCTGCCGACCTGCTGACGTCTCCAGTTTGGCGACTCAGGACTATTCGGGTGGAACCTATTCCCTCGAGTTGTTCTTGACGATTGAGTAGACTAAAAAGTCCTCGCCTCTTATTCCAATGCGAGCCCCACGAGGAACACCAAGGCGCCGCAGACCCTTCCTTATCAAAATCTCCGTTGCCAATAATGCAGGCAATCCGAAAAATAATCTCAGACAGGGGAATGCTATTTCCTGAACTAGAATGTAAGCCCCAATCAAGAGCAACAGACCAACAATCCCCAACTGCCCCTTCACCCAATTCGCGTCGACTGACAACAGATTGACTCCAAACATCGTGACAAGAAGGGAGTCGGCAAACAAAAGGAATGCCGAGAGTGAAAGCGCAGGATTCCGCGTAATGCCGGAGGCCAGATCGTCTAGGTGCCTCTCAAGGAATCCAGGAATCGTCATCTCAGAGACCTGCCACTACTTTAAAATAGATCCGACATACTGAAACGTAGAACGTTGATGGCAGCTGAGCGGCTGCGCTAGCAGTCCGCTCGAGCCGCCGGGTTGGCCACCACCTACCCCATAAAGGTAAACTAGCTTACATGTAGCAGTAGGTGTACATGTTCTGAGTTGTGGAGATCAGCAGAAGCGCCCAGTAGGAGCATCAGCTGGTATGGGCTGGGATGAGTAGCAACCCCAAGTACCGGAGCACTGGCAGTATCCCCCGCCGTAGCGACCCCAGCTACAGTAAATTGTATTCTGGCCGCTTGGGGACCACGAACAACTCTGACCCTGTAACTGCCTACAGCAAGGAGCATCGGGGGTGGGCTGGGGAGGAACAAAGTAAGCTCCGACCGGACCTGTCATCCAGAATACAACAGCAAGAACTGCAACTAAAAAGCTCAACAAGACACTTCTCTTCATTTTACTTCTCCTTCCTTACGTACAGTAGACCTGCTCTACTTCAGGCCCCTGAAAGCCTATTCTACATCGAGCACCTCTAGAGGACTTTCTCCTACTAGATCACTGTCCTTACTTCGGCCAACGCTGCAGCGACTCAGCGGCGCTGACCAAAGGCTTGATAACGCTAGCGTCCGCTGCAGGCGCCCGGGTTGGGCTGCCTTTTCTTTGCCCCAACCTTGGGCCGTAAAGTCGAGGCTGAACCCGCCAGTTGCATTGAGAAAACCGTATGAATACAACAAAAGCCATGGACGCAGGGTGTTTGGAGCTTTCGAAGCGCCTGCCTCTGGACCGCACCCCGGGTGAAGTCCTGCCCCCAGCAAAGTCCCCTCGGTCAGAGGCCGTTGCAAAAGCGCTCCAGCCGAGGCTGGCAAGCGGTCTTTTGCAACGATAGGGTGAAGTCGTCACGTTTAGCGCTCTTTACAGCAAGAATTTAAGCCTGCTCAACAGCTCTTAGGACCTCTCGCGCCGGGGCTTCTAAGAACTTGGAACAATCCTCGGGGCTCAGGTTCTTGTGACCGGCAATCTCTACACTTTTCTTCAACAATCGTTTATCCACCTCATTGGTAAGCCACTTGGCTCCTGCGACTCCTACAAGACAGGCTCCGGCAAGTGCTGGAATTTTCAAGCTAATCTGGTCCCTTGTGGTCGCTCCGACAGCTAACTCGATGGCAGCCCCCGAGCCATAGAATGCCCAAGAGATGAACGCAGAGAGAGCCCCAATTAGAATATTGGAGAGGATTCCCGGACACCAGATACCATTTTCCCGGCGCGGGAGGATAAAGCCGTTGTCACTCAACAAGGCGTTGACCACTCCACCAATGGACCCTGCAGTTAAGATTAATGCTACACATGTCCAAGGACTCATTATGTCTCCTTTCTTTAACGCCCAACGATTAAGAGCCTAAGCGAGCGGCGTCAGCCGTCCGCTTGAGGCTCCGGGTTCGGCGGCTTTGTAACCAGCCAACCTGACTCTAGAAAGCTCCTCAAGCCACGTGGACTAATAATAGCTATGCTTCGAACGAAGTCGCGACCGACTAAGTCGGCAAGCATATCGCCGCTCAATCCACCTCTTGGAATAGAGTGCTTATATAGAGGAGTTTGAGGGTATTGGTAGTAGAGCCAGTCCAGTTCCGCCATTTCTTTGTCTCCAAGAGAAATGTCACCGGTTTCCAGATCAGATGTTTGCAAGTCGACGTTCGTGACAAAAAGGTCGGCAGTCGTGAAGATAGCAGGAAGTATCGAGATGGTATGCTTACCTTCGAGGTATTTCAGTCTCTCCTCTCCAATCAGCATGTTGGCTAGTCCGTTAACTCCCTTCATGACTTGGCGGCAAGCGCCTTCCAGCGCGTCTTTGTCGCTCGAGACAGGGTACCTGTCACCAAGTCGATCTGATTTCATTACAAATCCGATCTGGTAGCAACGGTCTGACTCCATGCCTCCCATACCTGCTGCAACTAGTGAGGAAGAATGCAAGTTCACTATTGATTCAGCGGTCACCTGCTTCGCTGCCCAAGCTGGTGAGACATAAGGTGCGCGAGCGAAGCACCACCAACTGTACTCTGGATTAACTCTCTTGCACTCTCCTACAAGGGCCCTAAGCGCCCACGGCTCAGGTTCTTGTCCAAGGACGAAGTCGATCCGAGTACTAGAATCACCGGACACAACTGGCACTTCGACAGCTAAGACCTTCCAGGTGCTCCCTATCGGCTCACCACAAAGCCGCAGTAGTTCGCCAAGGAGTCGGTGGTGAAAGGCGTAACCGTGCTGGTTTAGGCCCTTCTGCATGTCAGAGGTCGTCATCATCGATAGTACTTCTCCACTGCCGCCAACCATTAAGCGTCTATCTGAAGTCCTCCCTACAACGAGCGCTCGAAGTCCGCCACCGACCCGGGGAGGATTTCAGATAGACGCAGGTTGAACGAAGCCGCGGGCCAGTCCGGAGCGGTCCTATGGAGATTCAATCCTTCGCAGGCCCTTCGCGCACTACTCTGCCGGCACCCACACCAGCCCCGAGAGCCGCCGTGTGGCTTTCAGAGGACCGTCCAGCGAAGGGATCTGCCGCATGCTCAATCTCCTGATTCGCGATTTCGTGGAGTCGATTATACCGCAGAGACCCGACGAGATACACAACGGCCCGACTCCACGGCTGAGCAGATAAACATTGAAATCGGGCCATGAACAGATAAGTCATCGCGGCGGAGCCCTCGGTGCCTGAGCCGGTGCCAGTTCCTCGACGAGGTGCAGGGCCTTTTGTCCGCAGACCTCGCACCTCAACGGGTCTACGCCGGTGAGGCTCTGGAGCAGGGACTTCCAATCGGACTTCGTGAGCCTCGGTTGCACTGGCCGGCCCGGCAGAACCTCGCGGCAGAGAGCCAGGGATTGCTCCCGGTGGCGGTTGGCCAAGAGGCCGAAGTAGCGGATCCTCACAAAGCGGTCCGGCAAGACGTGCAAGAGGAATCGGCGGAGAAACTCCTGGCCTGAGAGTGTGATTTCTCGGCTGCGGTTTTAATCGCTGCCAGGTCGAGGTTTACAGCCGATCCACGGGACTCTTGACTTCGCAGCCACCCCGGTTGAGCACCTGGGTATAGATCATCGTCGTCTTCACGCTGCGGCGGCCTCCGAGGCGCCCTCTTACACACATCTCTGCCTTCAGCCCGCAGGGCGACAGGAATTAGCCCGGCGGCGTAAGCCCCGGGAAATAAACAGGTTCCCCGTTGCCCAGAGCCCCGCCAGGGGCGGCAGGTCTTCTTCGACAACGCCGGACCTCCCGAAGCCAAGAGCGTGTACGCAATGGATATGTGCTCTTCGAGGAGTTCCTGTCGCCCCTGGCGGGGCTCTTGAGAGACTGAAAACGCTTCATTCCCCGGGGCTCACGCCGCCGGGCTACTTCCTGTCACCCTCCGGGCTGGAGACAGAGATGTGTATAAGAGGGTGCGCTTGAGCGCCAGGTTGGAAGCCCTCCCAATCCCTCACCGCCCTGAAGGGGCGGCCTTTGAACAGCCTGGGGTGGCAACCCCAGGTATGGGCGAACCCGATCCGTCGAGCCCCGAAGGGCCGGCCGACCGCTGAAGTTTCGGCCGGCCCTTCGGGGCTCGGAGAATTGTCGGCCTGCCAACCCGGGGCTGAAGCCCCGGGCTGTTCAAAGTTCACCCCTCCGGGGCGAGGGAGGGGACAAGCCCTAAACCGACCCAGACCAGGAGCGGTCCCGGACTCCGGAATGCCCCCCTCCTGACCTGCCCCCGTTCCGGATGGAGGAAAAATACGGGCATGGAAGAGGATCTTCACCTCCTCAGGAGCGAGGCGGACGGCAGGGTCACCCGGTGCTTGGTCCCCTTGCCGTCCCGCACCGTGATCCGGGTCCCAGGAGAAGCCGGAGCCACTATGGGATATACCAAATCGCCGGTTAAGAATATTTATCGCATAGATGGCCTGAAACGGCACTGAATGAAATTTGGTAGCGAATACCACTTGACAGGCGGTTCTTCCTCATGCAGTCTATTGGCATAGCTGAAGCATAGAACGGCATCTGGGTCAGTCCTCGGCAGCAAACTCCTCGGCGGCATGCAGGCTCCGAACGGGAATCGGAGGCCGGCCGGGGATTCCAAGCGATTTGGGTTTCCGTCGCCATGAAGGCGCGGATTTCGAGCTCTGAAGGGAGCTCAAAAAAGGAGAAAGACCATGGGCAGAAAGAAGGAAACCACGTACGCGGGAATGCTGGGCGATCTGCAGCGGCTGTTGACGTCGCTGGCGGCGAACAGCGGCGACCTCCCCCACCTGGAGACGCCTCGGCTCAAGCTCGAGAGGCTGCTCGCCCAGGCACAGGAGGTCACCAGGCAGCAGTCGGCCGCCGCGGCGGTCAAGCAGGAGGCGAGCGAGCAGCTCCAGACGATGGTCGTCGAGGGGAATCGGCTGGGCAACGCGCTCCGCGTGATGCTCAAGGAGCACTACGGCGTCCGCGCCCAGAAGCTCGCCGAGTTCGGGTTGCAGCCGTTCCGCGGCCGCCCCAGGAAGGCGGTCACCCCGGGCTCTCCCGAGACGCCCGGCGGCCCGGAGGTCTCCGGCACCCCCGGAACCACGCAGCACCCCTCCACCCCGGCGGCTGCCGCCGATCCTCAGTCGTAGATCGTCTTCGTAGCTCGTCGCTCGATCGCGAGGGAGCGTGCCCGGCACGCTCCCTCTTTTTTTGTCTTCAATCCCAATACGGGACGGCCCGCTTGGCGCTAAAGCGCCAGGCTAATCAAATTCCGCCCTTTCAGGGCGAGGGAGGGGACAAGCCCCTCCCCTACGTTCAGAACGCCTTCATTGAACAGATGGGTCTTCAATCCGACTTCAAAGTACCCGGGCGGAGCGGCTCCGGACGCGGACGGCGGCTCTCCAGATCGGGACGGAGCCTCTCCGTCCCCGGACGGCGGGCTCCGGACGGGGACGGAGCCGCTCCGTCCGCGGATGGCGGTTCTCCGTCTCGGGACGGAGAGGCTCCGTCCGTGTCCGGAGGCTCTCCGGCTGGGGACGGAGCGGCTCCGTCCCGGTCTGGAGAGCCTCTGTTAGCAGCTATGCCAGGATTTCCCGAGAGGAATTACGTCAAGTCGCCGCCATCTCCTGCAAGGACCGCACGCTCAACCCCTCGCGCTTCAGGGCGGCGATCCCTTCCGCGCAGGCCATCGCTCCCGAGAGGGTGGTGATGCAGGGGATGTCGTACTTGAGGGCGGTGCGGCGGATGACGCCGTCGTCCTCGTGCGACTCGCGGCCGAGGGGGGTGTTGATCACCAGCGCGATCTCGCCGTTGATCAGCAGGTCGCCGATGTGTGGGCGGGCCTCGTGGACCTTGAGCACGGTGCGCACGGCGAGCCCCTGGCCGCTCAGGTACCCGGCGGTGCCGGCGGTGGCCGCCAGCTCGAAGCCGAGCTCCGCCAGCCGCCGGGCGACCGGCAGCAGGCCCGGCTTGTCGCGGTCGTGGACGGAGAGAAAGGCGGTGCCCTCGAGCGGCAGTTGGTGGCCGGCGCCCATCCAGGCCTTGGCGAAGGCGTTGCCGAAGGTGAGGCTCTCCCCCATCACCTCGCCGGTCGATTTCATCTCGGGCCCCAGCACCGGATCGACGCCGGGGAAGCGGCGGAAGGGGAAGACCGGCGCCTTGACGAACACCCCGGGCACCCGCGGCTCGGCGGTGAAGCCCAGCTCCTGCAGGGTACGGCCGGCCATGGCGCCGACGGCGATCTTGACCAGCGGTATGCCCACCGCCTTGGCGATGAACGGCACCGTGCGCGAGGCGCGCGGGTTGACCTCCAGGACGTAGATCCTGCCGTCCTTCAAGGCGAACTGCACGTTCATCAGGCCGACGACACCCAGCCGCAGCGCCAGGCGGCGGGCGATGTTGCGCATGCGGTCCTGATCCTCCGGCGAGACTTTGTACGGCGGCAGCACCGCCACCGAGTCCCCCGAGTGGATGCCCGCCTCCTCGATGTGCTGGAGGATGCCGGCGACGACGGCGGTCTTGCCGTCCGAGATCAGGTCGAGGTCCACCTCGAAGGCGTCCTCCAGGAAGCGGTCGATCAGCACCGGATGCCCCGGCGAGACCCCCGCCGCCTCGGCCATGTAGCGCTCGAGGGTGGAGCCGTCGTAGACCACCGCCATCGCCCGGCCGCCCAGCACGTAGCTCGGCCGCACCACGATCGGGTAGCCGATCCGCTCGGCCACCTCGCGGGCCTCGTCGAGGGAGGTGGCGCTGCCGTTCTCGGGCTGCAGGATCCCCTCCCCGGCGAGCAGGTCGCCGAAGCGGCGGCGGTCCTCGGCGAGGTCGATGGCATCCGGCGGGGTGCCGAGGATCGGCACGCCGCGGGCGGCGAGGCCGCGGGCGAGCTTCAGCGGCGTCTGGCCGCCGAGCTGCACGATCACCCCCAGCGGCTTCTCGCGCTCCAGGACCGCCATCACGTGCTCGTGGGTGAGCGGCTCGAAGTAGAGGCGGTCGGAGGTGTCGTAGTCGGTCGAGACGGTCTCCGGGTTGCAATTGATCATCACCGTCTCGTAGCCCAGGTCGCGCAGGGCGAAGGCGGCGTGCACGCAGCAATAGTCGAACTCGATCCCCTGGCCGATGCGGTTGGGGCCGGAGCCCAGGATCACCACCTTGGGCCGGTCGTCCGGCTCGCTCTCGTCCTCCTGGCCGAAGGTCGAATAGAGATAGGGGGTGGTCGCCGGGAACTCGGCGGCGCAGGTGTCGACCCGCTTGTAGACGCGCCGCCACCTCTTCTCCCGGGAGCGGGCGGCGGCGAGATCCTCTTCCGGGCAGTCGAGGAGGCTCGCGATACGGGCGTCGGTGAGGCCGAAGGACTTCGCGCGGCGTAGCAGCAGCTTCGGCATCGAGGCGAGGTCCCAGCAGGCGAGCTCGGCCTCGAGGTCGACGATCTCGGCGATCTCGCGCAGGAACCAGGGGTCGATGTGAGAGGCCGCGGAGACCTCTTCCGGCGTCCACCCCTGGCGCAGGGCGGCGAAGACGGCGAACAACCGCTCCCAGTTGGGGACGGCGAGCCGCTGCCGCAGCCGCACCGGGTCGGACATCCGCCGCTCGCGGGAAGCCGGGCTGCCGTCGAGCTCCAGCGCCGAGAGCCCCTTCATCAGGGCCTCTTTGAAGGTGGAGCCCATGGCCATCACCTCGCCCACGGACTTCATCGAGGTGCCGAGGTTGGGCGAGGCCTCGGGGAACTTCTCGAAGGCCCAGCGCGGGATCTTGACCACCGTGTAGTCGAGCGTCGGCTCGAAGGCGGCGAAGGTCTTGCCGGTGATGTCGTTGGGGATCTCGTCGAGCGTGTAGCCGACGGCGAGCAGGGCGGCGATCTTGGCGATCGGGAAACCGGTGGCCTTGGAGGCCAGCGCCGAGCTGCGCGAGACGCGCGGGTTCATCTCGATCACCACCCGCTCGCCGGTCTTGGGATCGACGCCGAACTGGATGTTGGAGCCGCCGGTGGCCACTCCGACGCGCCGGATCACCTGGAAGGCCTCGTCGCGCATCGCCTGGTACTCGCGGTCGGAGAGGGTCTGCTGCGGGGCGACGGTGATCGAGTCGCCGGTGTGGACCCCCATGGCGTCGAAGTTCTCGACGGAGCAGACGACGATGGCGTTGTCGGCCACGTCGCGCATCACCTCGAGCTCGAACTCCTTCCAGCCGAGCACCGACTGCTCGATCAGCACCCGGTGGGAGGGGCTCGCCTGCAGGGCCGAGGCGACCACCTCCTCGAGCTCGTCCCGGTTGTAGGCGATGCCGCCCCCCTCGCCGCCGAGGGTGAAGCTGGGGCGGATGATCACCGGATAGCCGACCTCGGCGACGATCTCCCGTGCCTCCTCGAGAGTGCCGGCATAGCCGCTCTTCGGCACCTTGAGGCCGATCTCCTCCATCGCCTGCTTGAAGAGGAGGCGGTCCTCCCCCAGGCGGAGGGCGGTGATCGACGCCCCCAGCACCTCGACGCCGTAGCGGGCGAGAGCGCCGCGCTCGTCCAGAGCGATCGCCAGGTTGATCCCGGTCTGCCCGCCGACGGTAGGAAGGAGAGCGTCCGGCCGCTCTTTTTCCAGAATTTTCTCAACTATCTCCGGAACCAGGGGCTCGATGTAGGTGGCGTCCGAGAATTCCGGGTCGGTCATGATGGTCGCCGGGTTCGAGTTGACGAGCACCACCCGGTACCCCTCGCGCTTCAGGACGCGGCAGGCCTGGGTGCCGGAGTAGTCGAACTCGCAGGCCTGACCGATGACGATCGGGCCGGAGCCAAGGACGAGGATGGAGTGGAGATCGGAGCGTCTGGGCATGGCGGGGCGGAAGTGTATATCAGGGATTCCCCGGCCGCTGGCACGAAGTTGGCAGTGGTTACAGACCGGTTATAAAGGGAGTCAAGAGACCATGAATCAGGCCAACTACGAACGGTTGCAGGTGCTGCTCAAGGGACACGAGGAGATGATCGAGGAGAAGCGGCTGCGCCCCGAAGGGGTCCTCCGCCAGAACGATCCCTTCCGCGAGCAGTTCAAGCAGGTGGCGCGGACCGTCATCCTCCCCGTGCTCGAGGAGATCAAGGACGCGATGGTCGGCAAGGTCGAGTCCGCCTCGATCTTCCATCGCTCGACCGCGGCCGGCCTGAAGGTGAAGCTGGACCGCTGGGAGGACTACGACCGCTCGCTCCTCTTCTACGGCGACGACTCGACCAAGGTGGTCAAGGTCCTCCACGAGGGGATCGGCTTCGGGCTCCTGATTGAAAAAATGCCCCTCTCCCAGCTCTCCTCCGAGCTGGTCGAGGAGGAGGCGATGAAGTTCCTGAAGCGCCTCTTCGGGCAGGAGCAGCTCCGCCGCCCCAACGGTCCGCCGGCCTCCGGGACCGGCATTGCCGGCTCCGGCGGCACGCACCGGCCCGCGGGCTCCAACGTGGCCCATCACGGCTACGAATTCGTGCGGGTCTGAACCGCCCACCTCTTTAGGGGCGGCCTATCTGGCCGCCTCTGCAGGCATGCCCGTATTCCGGCAAGCTCCAGACTTGTAAGAATCTTGTAAGGCCAGCCCGCTTCTGGTGCCCTGGTGTACCGGTACTATTTGAGGCGAGATCACAAATCTTTCAAGAATCTCAAGACGCCTCCCCCATTCTCTGACCTACGGATCGCCGATATCCGGCGATCCTCTGAACGAGGAGGTCTGCATGAAGCGTCTTTTGTCGATCGGTTTATTGCTTGCGATGGCAGCGGTTCCGGTGGGGGCTTCGACGTTCCTGAAGATGACCCAGCAAGAGCTGATCCGCGACTCCGCGGCGGTGGTGCAGGGTCACGTGATCAAGGTCAGCTCCTTCTGGGATGCGACCGGACGGGCGGTCGTTTCCGAGGCCGTGATCCGGGTCGAGTCCAAGATCTTCGGCGAGGCTCCGTCGGTCGTCGTGGTCCGGACCTTCGGCGGCAAGGTTGGGAACTTCACGGTCGAAGCCCATGGCTTCCCGAAGTTCCAGACCAATGATCACCTCCTCCTCTTCCTCGAGCCCGAGCAGGATGGCGCCACGCGCGTCGCCGGCTACCAGCAGGGGCAGTTCCGCGTGGTGCAGGACAAGTCGGGCGCGATGCTTGCCGTTCCGACTTTTGAGGGCGCCACTCTCCTCACCCGGGACGGCCGCGCCGCCGCTCCGGCCAAGGCCATCCGTCTCGACGAGCTGAAGCAGTCCATCCGCAATGAGGCGCGCCGTGCGGGCCGCGTCGTCTACGAGAACTAGTCAGGAGAGGAGACATAAGATCATGAAGAGATTCGTACCTTTCACGACCGCGATCGTCCTTTCCTGCGTCGTCGCCGGCAGCGTGTCGGCCTACGTCCTGCTGAGCCCCCGGCGCACCTGGGACAGCCCGCCGAACCTGATCGTCGACACCCGCGGCCTGGCCAGCGTCACCGACGGCGACCTCGGCCGCACCCGCACCCGGAACGCCATCAATACGGCCTGGAACGGCGCCGGCACCGGCACCCGCATCAACGCCACCGTAGGCTCGGTCTCCGGCTGGGCGATGGGCGACGGCCGGCCGATGCTCAACTTCACGGATCCCGTGCACGCCTGCACCGGCTCCTGCCTCGCCGCCACCTTCACCGGCTACTACCAGTCGCGCGGCAACGGCACCTACCGCATCACCGATGCGGACATGGTCACCAATTCCACGGGCTACAACTGGGCTTCGGCGGGCGAGGCCTGCTCGAGCGAGATCTACGTCGAAGGCGTGATGGTTCACGAGACCGGGCACCTGCTGGGCCTCGGCCACAGCAGCGTCGCCGGGGCCACGATGTACCCCTCGGTCGCGTATTGCGACAACGGCCCGTCGACGCTCGCGACCGACGACCGCAACGCGATCAACGATCTGTACTAGTCCGACGATATTCGCCGATCTTAGCCGGATACTAAAGCGGGGGCTCTCCGGAGCCCCCGCTTTTTTCAGCACCGCAACCCGCCCGGAGGATCTGCCTCACCCGCGCCGCGCCGCGCGGGTCGTACCCCGCCTCGGACATCAGCCGCACGCCGATCCGGTCCGCCTCGATCTCGTCCTTCCGGCTGAAGCGCTGATGGGTGAGCTGACCGACCAGGGCGGCGACGGCGGGGTTCCGCCGGCTCGCGGGATCGTTCGGATCGTAGCGGGCGAGCGCGGCGTTCCGGACACCGGCGAGGTGCTCGGCGCCGTGGCGCGCCACCACGTGGCCGAGCTCGTGGCCGAGCACACCGGCGAGCTCGCCGTCGGTCCGTAGCCTCGCCAACAGTCCGGAAGTCAGGAAGACCTGCCCACCCGGCAGGGCGAAAGCGCCGGCCGTCCGTTCGTCGGCGAGCAGATGGCAATCGAATTCATAAGGAGTGCTCTTGACGTCGGTCTTCTCGACCAGGTCGTGGCAGATGCGGTCGACGTGCCGCTGGGCCTGCTGATCGGAGGAGAGCCCACCGTACCGCTGAGCCATCGCGGGCGCCGCCTGCAAGCCGATGGCAACCTCCTGCTGCGGCGTGATCCTGAGGGGGAGCACCTCGGCGATGGGGTTGTAGCTGTGGCTTCCGTAGTATCCGGCGATAGCCACCATGGCCATGGCGACGGCGACCAGCAGACGGCGGCTGCCACCGAGAAATCTACGATCGAGAGGGCTCATTTCTCGCCCCTCCTTTCAAACGACGACCGCCGTGAAGGCCGGTGTCTTTGGAGAGGAGCAAGAAGTGTACCGCTGCCGTATGGGCGGGGCCGGAGCCCCGCCCATGGAGGGGATCAGAGCGCCTCGATGCCGCCGTTGGAGCAGCCGGGGCCGTAGTAGATCGTCCAGCCGGCCGGAGCCGAGCAGGGGGTCGGATACTGGCAGCAGAGATTTTCGTCGGGGCTCTTGGCCCACACGATCACCTGGATGCAGGCGCCGCTGTACTGCCGGGGCGGCGGACAGGTGGACGCGGTGGCGACGTGGGTGGCGGTGGCGGTGAGAGCGAACGCGGCGGCGGCGAGGAACAGCTTTCTCAATGTCATGCAGGGCTCCTTACTCGTTTGGCCGAGTTCCGCCAGAAGAGGCGGGCTCGGCATCTACAAATACAGGTAGCCCAAGGCGTCGAAAGCGCGATTCTGGAAGAAGACTGGATCAGGCCGCCAGCAACGGCGCCAGATCCGCATCCGTCGCAGGCGGGATTCCCAATTCTGCAAGCACATCGTTGATGGCCGAGAGCGTTATCTGACCCGGCGCTGTAATCTCGATACCGATTGGATTTCCGCCGGGGCCGAAATCGACCACCATGCCGGGCTCGATTCGTTTCGTCCAGGAGCTCTTTTCCTCGGCCCGCCGCGGCAGGTAGAGGTAGGCAGCCATCGCACGGCCGTGCCGAAAAGTGACTTCTAGATAAAGTTCTTTCATCTCTCTAGAACCTCAAAGGATACGCGGTAATGACGACGAGCACTCTGGCGACAAAGTCCGATTCCAGAATAACTTCCCAGGACTGCCGCTGGTGCCTTGCCTGCGCGACCCACCGACCTTCCACAACATCCTCGCGAAGATCGGTCGCATACTCCAGCATACGCCGAAGATCAACTTCCGAGAATTGACGGTCGATCATCCGCTTCAGCAGGTGCGGACTGAGCTCCAGCTCCCATTCCCACCATGATGGCCACTCGCGATTGCCCAGAGGCGCCTCTCTCTCCCGGCCTGCTCAGAAAGGCTCATTCTACCGGAACCCCAGCGCCATCACGTCCTGCACCACCTCGATCCATTCACAGGGGACCTCGCGCGTATCGATCCGGCGGAGGACATAGAGCTTCTCGCCGCTGTCGCGGCGCTCGAGGAGACGGAAGCCCTGGTCCTCGTAGAAGGTCTCGGCCGGCTTGTTCTTGGCCGTCGGCATGTAGCGGCCGCGCAGCTCCAGGTGGCCGGGCTCGTCGAGGAGGCGATGCTTGACGTGGTTCATGATTGCCGTCTCGATCCCGCGCCCCATCGCCCGGCAGCTCATCAGGAAGCTGTCGATGTAGACGACGCGGCCGTCGCGCCGGAGAAGGACGACGCCGATCGCCCCCAGGTCGCCGAAGCGGTCGCGCCCCCGGACCACCCAGAGCTCGCAGATCGGCGAGGCGATGAAGCGCTCGACCTCGGACGGCGTGTAGCGCTGCGTGGTCAGGTTGAACTGGTTCGTCTTGGTGAAGAGCTGGTGGACGCGCGGCAGGTCGTCGCGCCGGGCGCGGGTGATCGCGAGCTCGGTGCGCAGGCTCGCGAGGTAGGTGCCGAGCTCCCCCGAGGCGGTCCGCAGGGCCTCGCGCTCGCGGTTCTCCCGGTACTGGGCGGTCTTCCTGGCATCCTCTTCCAGGACGGTGGTCCGCTCGAAGTCGGTCAGCCGGTCGATCACGGCGACGTACTCGGCCGGATCGGGGGGGAGCAGCACGCTCTTCACCTCGGGGAGCATCTGCTGGATCAGGCTAATCTCGGCGGGGTTGTCGTCCATGAACATGAGACTGTCGGTGCCGATATTGAGCGCGGCGGCGATCTTCTTCAACCCCTCATGCTTCGGTTCCCAGGAGATCTCCACGGCGGCGAAGTCGGTGATTCGGAGCGGGATCTCCGGCCGGCTGTCGAACAGCTCGGCCACATCCTCGGGGTTGTTCTTGCTGCAGACCGCGAGGAGCACCCCCTGGGCCTGGAGGGCTTTCAGGCGGTGATGGAAATCGAGGAAGGCCTCCCCCTCGGGGTCCCCTGGGCCGATCTTGACGCCGGCCGGCCCCTCCTCCCCCACCACTCCGCCCCAGAGGGTATTGTCGAGGTCGAGCACCAAGCATTTGCGAGCCTGAGCCCGCGCCGCCCGGGCGTGCCGCACGAGCTCCGCCGCCACGCAGCCGAGGAAGGCCGGGCTCCACTCCATCTTCGCCAGGTAGTACATGCGGCGGTCGAGCACGCGGTCCTTGCCGAAGCGGGAGGTCAGGCGATCGAGATCGAAGATCTGGACCCGCGGGTGCCCCTTGAAGCGGCGCAGCAGGTCGAGATTCAGATCGAGGAAGAACTCGGTCTCGCCGTACTCGGTGTTGAGGTCCGCCACGCCGAAGGCGGGCTGGGCGGGCACCGGGAAGTTGGCGACGAGCAGCGTGGCCGGAGTCCGCTCCAGCGCCGCGAGCGCCCAGGACTCGACGTGCGCGGCGACATCCTCCTTGAGATCGCGGCGCTCGGCCGGCGACAGCGCGGCGAAGGCGGCCCAGGCCTCGGGCCGCAGCAGTCGGAGCGACAGGGCGAGCAGCACGAGATCGGGTGAAAAGGCGGCGAGGCCGGTGTTCTCGCCCAGCACCTCCTGCACGTACTGGCCGAAGCCGCCCACGTAGTGCGCGGCGCGCCACCCCTCGCGGGCGAAGTGGAGGTCCACCCAGCGCGGCAGCGGATCGAGGGTGAAGTTGGCGAGATAGCCCAGGCGGATGTCCGCCGCTTCCGGACGCGCCTGGAGGGTACGGGAGAGGAGGCTCACGTCGTTGCTGGTGAGCTTCTCCAGATCCAGGGGGAGGATCGCGCGCTGGAGCGCGGCGCTGTCCGGCGCCTTGGCGAGGGCCTCAGCTACGGCCCGGGGTTCGAGCTTGGAGTCCCGTGGTCTGTCCATCGTTCCCATCCTCCAGAATGCGATTGGCGACAGCATCATAGAAACCAAGGAGCTTCCGGCGGAAGGCCTCGGGAGTGAACTCTCGTTGCGCGAACTGACGGGCGTTGCCGGCGAGCCGGTCGCGCAGCTCGCCATCTTCCAGCAGCCGCGCGAGCCCCCGCCCCAGCGCCTCGGGGTCGGGCTCGACGAGGAGGGCGATCTCGTCGTCGAGCACCTGGGTATGGGTCGGCAGCCGGGTCGCGACCAGCGGCACCCTTGAATCCAGATAGGAATAGACCTTCATTGGCGTGTTGGTCCCCTGGACGCGGGGGGAGACCAGCACGGTCGCCTGCTGGAGGCAGCGCCCCAGCGACTCGACCGGACGGGGGCCAGCGAAATGCACGCTGGCGGCGATCCCCAGCCTGGCGGCCTCCCGCTGGTAGTGCCCTATCTCCTCCGGCGTCCCGCCGACGACGATCAGCTTCGCCGCCGGCACCGCGGCCACCGTCCGCGCGAAGCCGGCGAGGAGCAGGTCGATCCCCTGATAGACCTGGAGATTGCCGACGTAGAGGACGAGCGGATCTCGCGCCCACTCCGGCGGATGCAGATCCAGGCTCTGCGCGTTCGAAGCAGTATCCCCGTCAATAGTCTCGCCGAGGAGGCTCACGTCCTCCAGGCGTGCGACGAGCCCCCGCGGATCGAAGGCGCGCGCCTGGGCTTCGAGCGAGCCGCAGACGGCGAGGGTGCCGCAGCTCCCGCGCACCGCTTGCCGCTCGAAGAAGTCGAGGAGACCGCGCACGCGGCCGAGCGCCGGGAAACGATCCACCATCTGCTGGGCGAGCCCGGAGTCCATGTCGTAGACGTAGGGGACGCCGAACAGCCACTTGCCGAGCAGGGCCATGAAGGCCGACTCCTCGACGGCGTGAACGACGTCATAGCGGCGCCGCCGGATCAGGCGCAGGGCTTTCCAGAGCATCCCGGCGTCGCAGACCAGCTTTTTCGGCGAGAAGCCGGGCCGGATGCCGCGCGCCCAGGAGGGAGCGGCGGCGCGGTGGATAAGGCAGCCGGGGACGCCGGGATCCTCCCCCTCGGGAAAGGTGAGCACCTCGACCTCGTGCCCCGCCGCGATGAGCTCCTGGAGGAGCATCCTCTCGGCGATCGGCGTGCCGCGCTGCTGGAAGAAGGGGTGCGGGGCGAGGAGGAGGATTCTCAACGAGCCACCTCCTTCGGTAGGGTGCGCTGTGCGCACCATCCCTCCACCTCCGGGGTGCCGCCCTCGGTGCGCACAGCGCACCCTACGCCGGCCTGAGCCGCCGCGCTCCGCCGCCCCCACGCGTAGACCGCCCCGCCCACCAGCGCCTGGAGGATCACCAGGCCGTAGTCGAGCCAGGCGACCGCCACCCCGGCCGCCGCCGGGACGCCGAAGGTGACGAAGAAGAAAGCCCAGATGTTCTCCCGCACGCCGATGGCGTTGATCGAGACCGGCACCATCATCACGAAGAGGGCGAGCGGCACGATCAGGAAGAAGTACGGGAGCGGGATCGGCACGTGCAGGGCGCGCGCGAGGAAGTAGCCGTTCAGCACGACGGCGGTCTGCAGCACCACCGACCAGGAGAAGGCGCGGCCCAGCACACCCCCCTGCCCCTGGAAGGCGAGCAGCGCCGCCGTCGCCTTGGCGAACAGCGGCCGCAGCCGCCCCGGCAACCGCTCCCCCAGCCAAACCAGCAGCCGCGCCGAGCGCCGCGAGGGGAGGAACAGGAGCCCGGCGCCGAGCGCCAGGGCGAGCGCGCCGCCGATCACCCAGGCATACAGGCCCGGATCGCGCGCGGTGAGCCGGCCGGCGAACAGCAGGCTGCCGAGGGCGAAGAGCATCAGCGCCAGCAAGCCCACGAAGCGGTCCACGAAGACGATCGCCAGCGCCTTGGCCCGCCCCACTCCGGAGCGGGCGGTCTCGACGACGCGCACGGTGTCGCCGCCGATCGTCGAGGGGAGGAAGTTGTTGAAGAACACCCCGACGAGGAAGGAGCGGACGAGAGCGGAGAGCGGCGCGTCGCCGCCCTGGGCGCGGATCAGCAGGCGCCAGCGGCGGACGCTGGCGAAGTAGCCGATCGGATTGAGCGCGAGCGCCAGCAGCACGAAGCGCAAATCCGCCGAGCGGAACGCGGCGGCCACCTCGCGGAACGGGGTCTTCGCCAGGATCCAGGCGATCAGCGCCACCGAGACGGCCAGGCGTAGAACCAGTCTGAGCCCGCCGCGGCGCGGTGCGGGCGGATCCGCGGCGGGACTGGGGGAGGCGATCGCCATGGCTTCAAGCCGCCGAGGCCTTCGACCCGAGCCGCTCGCGCAGCAGGCCGCTGAGGTCCTCCATGCTCTCGCCGCGCACGTACATGCGGTACCAGATCTCGACGTTGAGGATCATCCAGAGCCGCACGTGGTGGTCGGCGCGGTTGGCGACGTGCTCCTCGACCAGGCGCTCGATCGGCTCGCGGCGGAAGATCCCCTCCTCGATCAGCGTCGAGGTCGCCAGCAGGTGCCGCAGCACCGGCAGGAGCGGGCCCTTCATCCAGTAGCCGAGCGGGAACATGAACCCCTGCTTCGGGCGCTTGAGGATCGTCTCCGGCAGGTAGGGGGCGGCCACCCGGCGCAGCAGGTACTTGAGGGTCTTCCCCCGCATCTTGAAGCTCGCCGGGAGCGTCGCCACGAACTCGGCCAGCCGGTGGTCGAGGAAGGGGGAGCGGGCCTCCAGGCTGCGCGCCATGGTCATGCGGTCGGAGAGCATCAGCGAGTGCTCGGGCAGCCGGGTCGAGATGTCGGCCTGGAGCATGCGGTCGAGGTCGTTGCGCGCCTCGGCCTCGTCGAAGCCGCGGATCACCGATTCCATGGGATCGATCTCCGCCAGCCTGGCGGCGACGTCGGGGGCGTAGAGCCCCCCCTTGCCCTCCTGGCCGAAGCGGAAGAAGGCGGTCGCCTGGGCGTAGCGCCGCCCCCCCTCGTGGAACGAGAGGTCGTGCACCCAGCGCGCCTTCTGGGTGATGTTCTTGTAGGCGGAGCTGTCGTGCATGGCGTAGACCGCCGGCCCCAGCAGATAGCGCCGGACCCCCTCGGGCAGCGCGGCGTAGAGGTTCACCCAGCGGAAGCCGAAGTAGCGGTCGTAGCCGGCGAAGATCTCGTCGCCGCCGTCGCCGGTGAGCACCACCTTGACGTGCTTGGACGCCAGGGAGGCCGCGTGATACATGCAGGCGGCGATCGGGTCCGAGGGCTCGTCGAGGTGGTGGACCATCGAGGGCAGGAGCTCGACCATGTCGGGCCAGACCATCTCCTCATGATGGCGGGTGCCGCAGTGCTCGGCGACCATCTTGGCGTAGGGCAGCTCGTTGAACTGCTGGTCATCGACGCCGACGGCGAAGGTCTGGATCGGCTCGTCGCGCATCTGCGCCATCATCGCGACGACCAGGCTGGAGTCCATGCCCCCCGAGAGGTAGGCCCCCACCGGGACGTCGGAGATCATGTGGGATTCCACGGCCTCGCGGATCCGCTCGCCGGCCTCCTCGATGATCTCGGCCTCGTGATCGCTCCGCTTGGGCGTGTAGCGCAGCCGCCAGTAGCGCCGCACCTCGATCGCGGGCGCGACCGCCAGGTTCCCCGACCGCGACGGCTCGACGTGCGAGGCGTCGAGCACCAGCAGGTGCGCGGGGGGGAGCTTGCGGATGCCCTGGAAGAGGGTGCGCGGGCTGGGGATGAAGCGCAGGGTCAGGTACTCGTCGAGCGAGCGCAGGTCGAGCTCCGGCCGCGCGCCCTCGGGGCCGCCGGCGGCGAGGATCGTCTTGATCTCGGAGCCGAAGAGGAAGCGCCGGCCGTCGAAGCGCCAGAACAGGGGCTTCTGGCCGAAGCGGTCGCGCGCCAGCAGGAGCTTGCGGCGCCGGGAGTCCCAGATGGCGAAGGCGAACATCCCCCGCAGATCGTCGACCACGCGCTCGCCGCGGTCCTCGTAAAGATGAAGGATGACCTCGGTGTCGCTGTCGGTCTTGAAGAAATGGCCGCGCGCCAGCAGGTCGCGCCGCAGCTCGCGATGGTTGTAGATCTCGCCGTTGAAGACGATCCAGGCGCTGCCGTCCTCGTTGGAGATCGGCTGGTGGCCGCGCGCCAGATCGATGATCGAGAGACGGCGCATCGCGAGCCCCGCCTCGCCCAGCAGCACGGCGCCCTGATCGTCGGGGCCGCGGTGGACGATGGCGTCGTTCATCCGCTCGAGCGACTTGGGATCGACGCCCGAGAGGTTCCATTCACCGCAGATTCCGCACACGTCGTCAAATTCCTTTCGTTCAGGACGCCTGCAGGGCGCCGCCCCGGCCGGTCCGTCCGTCGTTGACCCGCGCCAGCTCCGGCCGCGCGGGGCTGCTGATCACCTCGGCGATCTTGTATTCGCGGACGTTCCGCGCGTGGGTGAAGATGATGATCTCGCCGACCAGGCCGAGAGAGAGCGTCTGCACGCCGAGCACCATCAGCAGCACGCCGAGGAGCAGCAGCGCCCGGTCCGACAGGCCGGTCGAGAAGAAAACCTTTTCCACCGCGACGATCAGATCGATCACGAAGCCGAGCGAGAAGAGCGCGGCGCCGAGCAGGCCGAAGAAGCGCAGCGGCGTGCGCGTGAACTTGGTGAGGAAGAAGATGTTCAGGATGTCGAGCAGCCGCCCGAGGTAGGTGGGCGTCCCGTAAAAGCGGGTGGGACGGTCCTCCTGCCGCTGGGCGACCGGGATCTCGCGCACGGTGAAGCCACGATGGACCGCCAGCAGCGGAATGAAGCGGTGCAGCCCGCCGTAGAGGTTGAGATCGCGCGCCACCCGGCGCTTCATCACCTTGAAGCCGCAACTGATGTCGTGGAATTCGGTGCCGGTGAGCCGGTGGATGATGCCGTGGAACAGCCGCGACTGCAGGCGGTTGAACCGCGAGTCGATGCGCGGGTGGCGCCGCGCGACGACCATGTCGACCCCCTCGGCGAGGGTCGCGAGGGCGGCCTCGAGCCCGCTCGGCTCGACCTGGAAGTAGGGGGCGAGGGTGACGACGACCTCGGCGCGCGCCCGGTCGAGGCCGGTGGTCAGCGCCGCCGAGGCTCCGAACGGACCGCCCAGAAGGATGATGACGACCTCCGGGGCACGCTCCTGGAGGGCGCGCAACGCCGGCACCACCTCGCGCATCTGCTCGTCGACCACGAACAGGAACTCGTAAGTCTTGCCCAGCCGCGCGAGCTCGGCGGCGAATTCCGCATGAAGCTGCGCGAGGTCGCCGTGGCGCTCGACCACGGGGACCACGACGGAGATGTCGGGTTCGCTACGCGTACGCCCCTGTCTCATGCTGCAGATCTCCTGACGGCGCCGAGGCGAGCAGCGCCTCCGTCTCCTTGAAGTCGCCCAGGCTCACCACCAGCTCGGAAAACAGGCCGATGATCGTGAGGTGCGCGAAGGCGAAGGCGCAGAGAATGGTGATCGAAGGAAACACCAGCGGATAACGTCCGCCCGGTGGAACGTTGAGATGGACATACACACTCGCGGCTAATGCGAGCAGCGTGCCCGCGAGGAACGGCAGCGCCAGCACGGCGAACCATTTCGCCGGCCGCGTGGTGAAGCCGAGCAGCATCTTGACCGTGAGCAGGTCGAGGAAGACCTTCCAGATCCGCGAGATGCCGTACTTGCTGCTGCCGAACTGCCGGGCCCGGTGGTTGACCACGACCTCCTGGTAGCGGCAGCCGGAGAGGCAGAGCATGGGCGCCAGGAAGCGGTGCATCTCGGCGTAGAGGCGGGCGCGCTTGACCACTTCCGCGCGGTAGGCCTTGAGCGTGCAGCCATTGTCGTGGATGCGGGTACCGGTCAGGCTGCCGATCAGCCAGTTGGCCGCCATCGAGGGGAGGCGGCGGGAGATCATCTTGTCCTTGCGGTCCCGCCGCCAGCCGCTGACGACGTCGTACCCCTCGTCGAGGGTGGCGAGCAGCAGCCCGAAGTCGTTGGGATCGTTCTGCAGATCGCCGTCGAGGGTGATGACGACTTGGCCGCGGGCCTGGTCGAAGCCGGCCTGGAGAGCCGCCGTCTGGCCGTAGTTGCGGGAGAAGCGGACCGCCCGCACGCGGGGATCGCGGGCGCAGATCTCCCGCAGCTTCACGGGCGTGGCATCGCGGCTGCCATCGTCCACCAGCAGCAGCTCCCAGCTCTTGCCCAGGCGTTCGGCCGCGGCGCGAACCTCCTGGTAGAGCGCCTCGACGCTCTCCTCTTCGTTGTACAGCGGAATGACGATGCTCACGTCCATGCTCACGGCACCCTCTTGACGATCGACGGCCCGAGCAGGCGGGTGACCGGCATCGGCAGCTTCTGCCAGAGGCCGATCGCCCGCTGGTAGCGCGGGTTCGCCGGGCTGACATTGGGCAGCTCGCGGGCCTTGACGAGGTAGTACTGGTAGCCGAGCGGCACCTCGTCCATGCCCCAGCGGGCCTTGAACTTCCAGGCTCCGGTCTCGCGCTTGCTGCGGCCGAAGTCGAAGGTGCGGAAGCCGTTCTCCCGCCCCCAGCGCATGATGGCGAGATAGAGGTAGTCGTCGACGCCGCGCGGCCGCTCGGTGCGGTCGGCTCCGGCATAGAAGGGCATCACGACGTCGCGGAAGAGGAGGTTGAGCACGCCGGCGACCGGCCGCCCCTCGTGATAGACGAAGAAAAGGTTGGTGTTCGCCGGATGCCGGTCGAGGATCTCGCGCAGGAACAGCTTCGGATAGACCGGCGTGCCGTGGTGGCGCATGCTGGCGCAGAACATTTCGTAGAAGAGCGGCAGCTCCTCGATACCGGCGACGCGGTGCTCGAAGGGGGCCTTCAAGACATAATTCATCATCTGCCGGCGCTTGCGATCCATCCGCTTCAGCAGCGCCTCCTCCCCCTCGGTCAGGTCGGTCCGGAAGGTGACGTAGAGGTCTTTATCGACGAGCTCGGGATCTTCCAGCGGCGTTTCCGACCGCAGCTCCAGATAATCCACCTTTCGCTCGCGGGCGAGCTCCTTGGCGTGGGCGAGCAGAGCCTGGGCCGCCGCGTCGTCGTCCGCCACCAGGCCGCCGCCGATCGCGAACGGGATCGAGACCAGCGAGTGGCCGAAGAGCAGGCTCTTCAGCTCGAACATCGGCAGCACGCCGACGATGCGCCCCTCGCGCAGGGCGGTCAGATAGTGGGCACGGTGGCCGAAGGTCCGCTCGACCAGCCAGCGCCAGCCGAGCTGATGGAAGAAGGTCCCCCCGGCGGCACTGCGTACGTAGCGGTCCCACTCGGCCTCGCGGTGGGCGCGCAAAGTCTCGACAACCACCAGCGACGGCAGCGGCGCCGGCACGGCCACGGGCCGGACGGCGGGCTCAGTATTGGCCTCGGTACCGGTCAGGACGAGGGGCTCCGCGGTCATAGGGCTAAGATCTCCCGGCAAGTCGTGAAGCTGTACTCGGAGAAGAGCCGGGCCAGCCGCCCCTCGGTCAGGTCGAGGTTGCGGTAGTGGCGCAGGCGGGTCATCGCCCCAACGGGTTGAACCGGCTGCCCGGGGTCGATCTCCCATGGATGGATGTAGACCACGGCCGGGCGCCGCTCGCGCTCGTTGAGCCAGCGCATCCCCCAGCGGATGAACGCCATCGGGAAGTGGCGCAGGTAGCCGCCGCCGATGAACGGCAGGTTGGTGCCGGCGACGCGAATCGTGGAGATCGGAAACTCCTGGAGGGCGCTGCCATGCACAGGGCGCGGGAAACGCGGGAAGTCCGGGATGCCGTAGTGGTCGTGGCGGATCGGGAAGATGCTCGAGTCGTAGAGGAATCCCTCCTCGGCCAGGACGTCGACGGCCCACATCGTCTCGCGCACGATCGAGTAGCTCGGCGCCCGGTAGCCAATGACCTCCACCCCGGCGACGTCCTCGATGGTCCGCTTGGAGCGGCGGACGTCTTCGCGGAACTGCTCGGATGTCATCGACGTGACCCGGCGGTGGTCCTGGCCGTGGGTGGCCAGCTCGTGACCGGCATCCCGGATCTCGCGCACCAGGTCCGGCCAGCGCTCGGCCACCCAGCCGAGAGTGAAAAAGGTGCCGCGCACTCCGTACTCGTCGCAGAGCTCGAGCAGGCGCCGCGTGTTGCGCTCGACCCGCGGCTCGAACGAGCCCCAGGAATCCCGCGGGATCGCGCGCTCGAAGGCATTGACCTGGAAGTAATCCTCGACGTCGACCGAAAACGCGTTCAGCACGGTGTCACCTCTCCATTCGCCACGCCCATGGCCGCCGCCGGCCGCCGGGTTGCCGCGGTTACCAGCTCCTCCACCCGCCGCGCGTTCTCCTCCCAGAGATAGCCTCGCTCCAGGAGGCTGGCGCGGGCCGCCGCGCCGAGCCGCGCCCGCAAGACCGGATCGCGGGCCAGCGCCAGCACGGCGGCGCCGAGATCCCCGCCGGCGGGGTTGGCGCCGCCCGGGCAGAGCAGCGCCGTCTCGCCAGGGTTAAGGAGCTCGCGGACGTTGGCCGATCCCGGCGCGACAATGGCGCGGCCGGCAGCCATGTACTCCAGGATCTTCATCGGGCAGGCGTAGGCGGTCACCGCCGGCTGCACGGCGACGTCGAAGGCGGCGAGCGCCGACGCGATCTCGCCGCGCGGCACCGGGCCGCAGAGGATCACCCGCCGTTCGAGATCGGGTGAGGCGGCGCGCATCTCGCGCAGGGCGGGCATCGCCGGGCCGTCGCCGGCCAGCAGGAGGTGGATCCCCGCCTCGCGCCACTCGGGCGAGGCCGCCACCTCGATCAGTTGCTCGAGACCATGCCAGGCGCGGAACCAGCCGATGAAGCCGGCGACGGTCGCCTCGGCGGGGATGCCGAGCCGGCGGCGGAAGCCGGCGCCGTCGCCGTCCGTGCCGAACTCGCGGCGGACGCCGTTGGGCATCACCACGATCTTCCCCGCCGGGACCCCCTGGGCCTCGAGGATGTCGCCGAGGACGCGGGTGACGGCGATCGTCACGTCCGCTCCGGCGCACAGCCGGCGCTCGATCCGCCGCGTGACGCCGCGGAAGAAGAGGCCGTCGTGCTCGGCCTTCTCCTGGGCTAGCGGCGAGTTGACCTCCAGCACGAAGGGGACGCCGTGGCGGCGGGCGGCGGCGAGGCCGGCGAAGGTGTTGGCCGCGTAGCGCTCGTAGACGAAGTCCGGCCGGAACTCGCGGAGGGCCCGCGACAGCCGCCGGTAGGCGACCGCGTTGTAGGCGAGCTCCAACGGCTCCTTGATCGCGGCCGGCATGCGGGCGGCGGCGCGGGAGGCGAGTCCGGCGAGGCCGCGGGCCTCCCCTCCTTCGGCGTCGGCCTTGGCCTCGGCGCCGGCCTGGACGAGCGCCACTTCGCGCACCTCGTGGCCGCGCAGGCGGAAGGCGCGCTGGATCTCGGCGATGTGGATCCCCTGCGCGTCGCCGGCACGGGTGCGGTGGTGGTAGAGGATCTTCACGGCCTGACCTCCCCGGCGCCGTAGGGTGCGCTGTGCGCACCTTCGGATATCTCCCCGGCGCGCCGCGCAGCGCGCCCTACGGCCTGCCGCAGCTCCTCCGCATGCTCGCGCCCGACGGACTCCCATGTCCGCGCGGCGACGCGGGCGCGGACCCGTTCGCGGTCCCAGCCGCGGCCCAGGGCGGCGTCGATCCCGGCCGCGAGCGAGTCGACCGTCCGCTCGACCACGATGCCGGTCTCGGGCGATTCCAGCAGCTCGGAGACGTTCCCCACCGGCGTGCCGACCACCGGCGTGCCGCAGGCGAGCGCCTCCAGCACCACGTTCGGGCACCCCTCGTGGGCGCTGGCCAGCACGAAGAGATCGGCGGCGCCGTACCAGGCGGCCAGCTCCTCGCTCTTGCGGGGGCCGGCGAAGACCACACGGTCCGCGATCTTCAGCCGGGCCGCGAGCTGGCGCAGCTCCTCCTCCATCGCCCCCTCGGCGCCGTCGCCGCCGACGATGGCGAAGCGCAGCGTCGGCCAGCGTTTCCCCAGCTTCGCCATCGCCTCCAGCACCAGGTGGAACCCCTTGCGCTCCGAGAGCGTCCCCACCGAGACGAGCAGCGGACCGTACTTGGGGAGCCCCAGGGCGCGGCGCGCCTCGGTGCGGTCGACCGGCCGGAAGATCTCGGGATCGATCCCGTTCTCGATCACCCGCACCTTCTCCGCCGGAATGCCCAGGGCGACCGCATCGGCTTTCAGCGACTCCGAGACGGCGATCACCCGGGCCGCCCGGCGCAGGGCGAAGCGGAGCTGCGGCCGGCGCAGCCGGAAAACGGCGAGCTGCGGCAGCGTCCCGCGCAGCGTGATCGTCACCGGCACGCGCAGGACGAGCCCGGCGAGCACGGCGGCCAGACCCTCGGGGTAGGCGAAGTGGGCGTCGATCGCCTGGAAGGGGAACTCGCGGCGCAGCCGGACCATGACGGGCAGCGTGCAGAGGAACATCAGGAATCCGTCCAGGAACTTGAGGAGACCCGGGAAAGAGAGGTACCGCGGATGGAGCACCTGGACCCCTCCGTGGACCTCCTCGCGCGCCACCGGCGGCCGGTAGCCGGGGCGCAGGCCGGAGACCAGCGGGAACCAGGGAGCCGGAGCGACCACGCGGACCTCGACGTCCGCCGGGAGCCCGCGCATCCGCTCGCGCACGAAGACGCCATGGTGCGGCTGCGGGCCGTTGGGGAAGACCGTGCTGAAGAGCAGCACCCGCAGCACCGGCCCGCCTCCCCGCTCCATGCGCTCAGAGGCCGACCGCACTCGGCACCTCCTCCAGATCGAACACCGGCGGCGCGGTCACCGCGCGCGCCACCGCGCGCCCCCAGACCTCGAGCATCAGCAGCGTCCAGAGCGCCCAGCCCGCCTCCAGCCGGTGCGCCGCGTGGTCGTCGAGCAGCCGCTCGACCTCCCGCCGCTCGAACAGGGCGCCGCCGAAGGCGTCGGCGCCGAGCAGCAGATCGCGCGAGAAGTCCCGCAGGTCCTCGCGCAGCCAGCGCGAGATCGGGGGGGCGAAGCCGCGCTTCGGCCGGGACAGGATCTCGGCCGGCAGCCGCCGCGCGGCCACCCGGCGCAGCAGGACCTTGGTGGTGCCGCCGGCGAGCTTCAGCCGCGCCGGCAGGCGCGCCGCGAACTCGACGATCCGGTGATCGAGCATCGGGCAGCGCACCTCCAGGGCGTGGGCCATGCTCATGCGGTCCACCTTGACCAGGCCGTCGTCGGCGAGCCAGGTCTTGAGGTCGAGATAGAGCGCGCGGGCCAGCGGCTCCCTGGGCGCGCGGGCGAGATGCGGCTCGATGGCGGCGAACGGGTCGAAACGCCGCCGCCGCTCCGCCAACCCCTCGCCGAAGAGGCGCGCCTCCAGGTGGGGCGGGATCAGCCGGCGGTCGAAATCGTAGGAGCGCGGCGCGTCGACCGCCAGGTTGCGGAAGAGGCCACCCAGCCGCAGGGCCCGCGGCAGGCCCGGCGAGCGTGGCCAGCTCCGGCCGAGGGCCGGGAAGAGGCCGCGGCGGAGCGCGCCGGGGATGAAGGAGCGCAGCCGCTCCTCCATCAGGTGCATGCGGTACTTCTCGCCGTAGCCGGCGAAGAGCTCGTCGCCGCCGTCCCCCGAGAGGGCGACCGTCACCCGCCGGCGGGTCTCGCGCGAGACGTACCAGGTGGGCACCGCCGACGGATCGGCGAACGGCTCGTCGAGGTGCCAGGCGATCCGCGGCAGCACGCCGGCGAGGTCGGGCAGGACCTCGGTCGCCACGTGGTCGGCGCCGAGGGCGCGCGCCACGGCGGCGGCGTCCTCCCGCTCGTCCGAGGCGCGATCGGCGAAACCGACCGTATGGGTGCGCACCCGATCCGGCATCGCGTCGCTCATCAGCGAGACGATCGTCCCCGAATCGATCCCGCCGGAGAGGAAGGCGCCCAGGGGGACGTCGCTCTCCAGGCGGTCGCGCACGGAGGAGGCGAGCAGTCGCTCGAGCTCCGAGGTCAGCCGCTCGTCGGCGCCGGGGCCGGCGTCCTGCGCCTCCTCGGTGGGGACGTCCCAGTAGCGCTCGATGCGCACGCCCCGCTCGTCGGCGACGGCGAGATGGCCGGCCGGGAGCTTCGTCGCGCCGCGGAAGATGGTCCACGGCGCCGGCACGTAGCCGTAGGCGAGGTAGAGATCGAGCGCCTCCGGGTCGACCTCGGGACCGGCGAGGCCGGCGGCGAGCAGCGACTTGAGCTCGGAGGCGAAGCCCAGCCGGCGGCCGTCGTCGGCCAGGAAGAGCGGCTTCTTGCCGATACGGTCGCGGGCAAGCAGCAGCGTGCGGCGGCGGAAGTCGGCGACCGCGAAGGCGAACATGCCGGCGAGCCGCTCGACGCAGCCGGCGCCCAGCTCCTCCCAGAGATGGACGATCACCTCCGAGTCCGAGCGGGTGGCGAAGCGGTGCCCTCGCGCCTCCAACCCCTGGCGCAGCTCGCGGTGGTTGTAGATCTCGCCGTTGCAGACCACCGCCACCGTCCGGTCCTCGTTGAAGATCGGCTGATGGCCGCCGGCGACGTCGATGATCGACAGCCGCGCGTGGCCGAGCCCGATCGTGCCGGCGAGGTGGACCCCCTGGTCGTCCGGTCCGCGGTGGCGCAGCGGCGCCACCATGCGCGCCACCTCGTCGCGGCGCACGGCTCCGTGTTCGGCGTAATGGAACAGGCCGGCGATCCCGCACATGGTCAGGCCCTCCTCGCGACGGCCGACGAGGCCGGGGACGGCAGGGGTCGTTTCCACCACGGCTCGTCAGGCGCCAGGGCCGGCGCGGCGGCGGTCGTTTCCGCTGCGGTCTCCGTGTGCGAGATCACGGCCAGGCTGACGCTCATCGCGATGAGCTGATAGAGCAGCTCGGAGTAGGCGGTGCTGAGGAACATGCTGCCGACGAAGTAGGCGAGGATCGAGATCTGGAGCATGCGGGCGTAGACCTCGACCCATGGCAGCCGGGTCCCCCGGCGGGTGCGCCCGAGGTCCCAGACCGTCGCGCCGATGGCGCCCAGGAACAGCAGCAGCGCCGGCAGGCCGCACTCGCAGAGGATCTGCAGATAGGCGTTGTGCGACACCCGGAAGCGCTCCGGATCGGGCGAGTAGTTGCGGTGGACCACCTCGAGGTTGTTCGGCCCGACGCCGAAGACGGGGTAGTCGAGGAACACCCGCCAGGAAGTCGTCCAGGCGTTGAGCCGCCCCACCGCCGACTGGTCGCCCTGATAGTCGGAGATCGTCTGCGCCCGCTCCACGTAGGCCTTGGTGAACTGGTCGGAGGTCAGGAAGAGGAACCCCGCGAGGCCCACCGCGATGAGCGACGTCACCGCCACCCGGTGGCGCGAGCGCCAGATCAGGAGCGGCGCGATGGCGGCGAGCGTCAGCAGGCCGCCGCGCGAGAAGGTGAAGAGGATGGTGACCGTGCAGAGAGCGGCGCACACGGCCGCCCCGATCCGCAGCAGCTTCTGCTTCTCGGTCATGATGATCGCCACCAGCAGCGGCAGGATCATGTTGAGGACCAGGGCGAAGCTGTTGTTGTCCGACATGAAGCCGCCCGGCCCGTCGTTGAAGCGGATCCCCCCGCGCAGCAGGCCGATGAGGCCGCGCTTGGCGCCCAGGAAGCCGATCGAGAAGGCGATCAGCATCACCAGCACGCGGAAGCGCCGGCGATCGCTCACCAGCCCGGTGGTGAGGATGCTGATCACGATCGCCTTCCAGTAGTAGCCGTACATGTCCCCCGAGACCTCGGGCAGCACCGCCGTCACCACGGTGATGCTGATCCAGCCGGCGAGCAGGATGAGCAGCACCGTCTGCACCTTGAGCACCAGCCAGCGCTCGCGGCCGAGCGAGACGACCAGCCCCAGCACCAGCGCGACCGCCACCATCTGCGACAGCGGGAGGATCCGGGAGGCACCCCACGCCATGTCCTGCGGCCGCATGTAGGCCAGCCAGCCGTAGACCAGCAGCCCGAAGTAGGGGCGGAAGATGATGACGGGCAGCGAGACGAAGACCAGCGCGACGATGATCAGGTCACGCACGCCGCGCCCCCCGCGCCGCGGCCGTCGGTAGTGCCGCGGGTTCCGGCGGCGGCAGGGATGAGCCCGCCGGAGGGCGCGCCGCCGATCCGACCAGATCCTCGAACCCCTCCAGGTTGGGCGCCCAGCGATAGGTGGCGAGCAGCCGCTGGCGCGCGGCCTCGGCCAGGCGCCCGCGCTCCCCCTCGTCGTCGATCAGCGTCGCGATGGCCCGCTCCATCCCCTCGTCCGAGGCGGCGGCCAGCACGTCCCGGCCGCTGCGGAAACCACCGTCGGCGAGCCCGGCGAGCACCCGCTCGCTGCAGACCACCGGCAGGTTCGAGGCGATCGCCTCCAGCACCTTGTTCTGGACCCCCTGGGCGATGCGCAGCGGCGCGACGAAGACCCAGGCGCGGGCGAGGAACGGACGGACGTCGCCGACGGCGCCCGTCACCTGCACCCCCGGCAGCTCCCCGAGGTCGCGCACCGCCGCCACCGGCGCGCGGCCGACGACCAGCAGCTCGAGCTCGGGGTACCGCGCGCGCAGGCGCGGGAAGACCTGGCGTGCGAAGTGGACCACCCCGTCGACGTTGGCGAAATAATCCATCTGGCCGGTGAACACCAGCATCGGATGGGTCGCCTTGGGCAGGTCGAACGGCTGGAAGAAGTCGACGTCCACCCCGTTGAGCACTGTGGCCACCCGCGCCGTGGGGGCGTTCGCCTTGTACAGGCGGGTCTCGTTGCCGGTGGCCAGCATGACGCGCTGGAAGCGGCTGGCGAGCGACGCCTCGTACCGCCGCAGGCGCCGCGCCTCGAGGGCGTAGACCGGCCGCAGCGGCAGCGGCGCGAAGCGGGCGTACTGCGCCCATTTCGCCGAGTCGACGTCCACCATGTCGAGCACCGCCGGCACGTCCGGCGCCAGCTCTGCATAGGGGGCCATCGCCGAACAGTAGACGACCGTGACGTCGAAGTGCTCGCGGCGGGCGAGCTCGCGCACCCGGGCCGCCAATTCCTTCGATTGGAAGAACGACAGCGAGAAGGGGCGCGGCCGCAACGCTCCGAACGCGGCGCGCAGGTAGGCGGCCGACCGGTTCACAGGGAACACCTCGACCCGCTCGCACATCGCCTCGAGCGGCGCCAGGTCGGGCAGCGGGCCGTCGGCCAGCGAGAGGAGGCTGACCTTGTGGCGCTCCGACAGGGCGCGGATCTGGTGGTAGGCCCGGATCTTCTCCCCCTTGTCCGGCGGGTACGGCAGGCGGTGGCAGAGATAGAGGATGCGCAGGCCGGCGCGCGGACGCGCGGCGCGGCGCAGCAGGTCCGCGGGAGCTTTCGGGGAGGCCGCCCCGTCGTTCGGGATCGTCGGCTCGTTCATCGGGCACCTCGTCCCAGCAAGACAATCCTGGCGGTGGAGAGCAGGATCGAGATATCCAGGAATAGCGACAAATTCTTGATGTAGAAGAGGTCGAACTTGAGCTTTTCGATCGACTCCTCGAACGTCGAGGCGTAAGGGGCCTTGACCTGCGCCCAGCCGGTCAGGCCGGGGCGGACGACGAGCCGCTGCTCGTACCACTCGCACTGCTCCTTGAGCTGATCGACGAACATGCGGCGCTCGGGGCGGGGCCCGACCAGGCTCATGTCGCCGACCAGAACGTTCCAGAGCTGCGGCAGCTCGTCGAGCCGGGTCTTGCGGATGAAGCGCCCGACGCGGGTGACCCGCGTATCGCCCTGGACGGCCCAGCGGGCGCCGCCGGCCTCGGCGTCGGTGCGCATGGAGCGGAACTTCCAGACGGTGAACTCGCGGCCGCCGCGGCCCACCCGCTCCTGGCGGAAGAAGATCGGCCCCGGCGAGTCGAGCCGCACGGCGAGCGCCACCAACAGCATGAAGGGCAGGGCGAGAACCAGCCCCACCGTGGCGACCACGAGGTCGAGCAGGCGCTTCGCGAACAGCGTGCCGCGCGAGACGACGAAGCCGTCCGAGAAGATCAGCCACGACTTGCGCAGCCCCTCGATCATGATCTTGCCGGTGAGCTGCTCATAGTAGCTCGACCCTTCCTGGACGCGGATGCCGTTGGTTTTGCACTTGAGCAGCGAGTCCATGCTGAGCCGGCCGCGGTAGTCCATGGCGGCGACGATGACGCGCGTCACGCCGTGCTGGAGCGCCAGCTCGCAGGCCTGGCTGGTGGTGCCGATGACGCGGGGGTTGAGGATGCTGACCCCCTGCAGGCTCGGGTCGTCGTCGAGAAAGCCGACGACCCGGTAGCCCAGGTGCCGGCGCGCCAGGGTCTCGCGGGCGATGTCGATCGCCTTGTTGTCGGCGCCGATGACCAGCACGCGCTCGGCGAACCCTTCCGAGCGCAGGATCCAGCGCAGCACCACGCGCCACGCGAGCACGAAGGACATGCCGAAGCCGAGCGCCAGGGCGAAGACGCCGCGGCCCGTCTGCACCATGGGGACGATGAAGTAGAGGGCCCAGGAGGCCACCGCCAGGATCGAGAACGTCCGCAGCAGCCGGATCAGCAGGTCCCGGCTCGACAGCCGCTCGCCGAAGTCGTAGAGGCTGTTGCCGTAGAGGCAGAGCAGGCCGATGATCGCGAAGGTCCAGGCGTCGAGCATGACGGTGGATTCCGGCGGCGGCGTACCCGGACCGATCCCGAGGCGGACCTGGATCGCGAGCGGCACCGCCGCCAGCAGCAGCAGGCCCTCGACGACCAGCGACACCAACGCCGGCACGGCCCAGTAACGATTGAACAGTCGGATCATCGTCGCACCCTGGTAATCAACCTAGTAATATTCGCTAGTAATATTCGCGGTACCCGCGCGCCGAGATGGGCGCGCAGTTGAGCACCGCTCCGATGAGCTTCTCGGGGCCGACGGCCGCGAGCGTCTTCTCGATGTCGTGCCGCTTGGTCTGCCCCGCCCGCACTACCAGCACCACGCCGTCCGAGCGGGCGGCGAGCGAGCGGGCGCTGGCGAGGAGGGTCATCGGCGGCGAGTCGATCACCACCACCTCATAAGCCGAGCGGGCCTCGTTGAGCACCTCCGACATGCGCCGGCCCGACATCAGGTCGCCGGCCACTCCCGAGGCGCCGGCGAGCAGCACGTCGAGGCTGCTCCCCTCAAGCGTGACCACGCAGTCGGCGATCGTCGTGCGCCGCTCGAGCACCTGCTGCAGGCCCGGCCGGTCGGGCCGTTCCGGGAGGAAGTAGGTGTGGAGCTGCGGCCGCCAGAGATCCCCCTCGAGCAGCAGCACGCGGCGCTCTTCGCCACGGGTGAGGGTGAGGGCCAGGTTCATGCTGGTCAGCGTCTTGCCCGCCGACTCTTCCGGGCTGGACACGGTCAGCGTGTACCCCCAGGTGCCGAGCGGGTTGATGCGCTCCTCGACCTGCACGGCGAGGCTACGGTACTGCTCGGCCGGGAACGACGGCGGGTCCATGTAATTGATGACCGGGGCGTCGTCGCGCAACTGCACGCGGCGCGATGGCGCGACGTCGCGCGGGATCCGCGGCGGTCTCTCGGTCGTCCTCAGCGGGGCATCCATGGCTCTCATCTCCTCCTGGTCCGAGAGGTGCTCCCGGCGCCCTGGAAAACGGGGATCGTGGCGAGCAGCGGCAGGCCGGGGAAGGCCTGCTGCAGCGATTCGGCATCCAGATACGTGGGATCGGAGCGCTCGCGCAGCAGCGCCGCGAGCAGACCGACGAGGCCGCCGGCGATCAGCCCCAGTCCCAGCACCAGGATCTTGTTGGGGCCATAGGGGGCGTTCGGCGGCTGCGCCCGCTCGAGGATCGTGAAGCTCTCCCCCTGCTGGCTCTTCTCGAGGTTCTCGTAGAGCCGGGCGTTCAGGCGCTTGTCGAGCAGCGACTCGTAGGAGTTCTTGATGTTGTCGTAGTCGCGGGTCAGCGACAGCAGCTCCTGCTCCACCCGTGGCACGGCCTCGAGCCGCCCCTGGACCCGCGAGGTGTCGGAGAGGATCCGCTCGCGCTCGTTCTTGAGATTGCGGATCTCGAGATCGATCGAGGTGATCTCGGCCTTGAGCATGGGATCGGGACGCGCCGGGTCGTCGTCCTCCACCTCCGCGACGGCCGTGCCCGGAGATGCCGGCGAGGAGGACGGACGGGCCGGACGGGCCTTTTCGAGCGCCTCGAGCTGAGCGATCTCCGCCTCGGCCCGGATCACGTCCGGGTGGCGGTCGGTGTAGCGGGCGCGCAGCTCGGCGAGCTGGGTCCGGAGCTGGTCGAGGCGCGACGGCGGCTCCGGCGCCGAGGAGCTCCCTGAGAGCCCGGTCAGGGTCGAGCGGCGAGAGCTGCCGGACCGATGCTGACGCTGCAGCTCGGCGATCTGGCTCTGCAGCAGGAGCCGGCGCGTCTCGGCCTTGTCGAGCGCGTCCATGTTGATCTCGAGCTTGGTCTGGAGCTGCTCGACCCCGCGCAGGTTGGTGTCGCGCTGCTCGGGGAGGTCCCCCATGTTCAGGCGCTTGAACGCGGCGATCTTGCCCTCCTGGACCTCCAGGCGGTGCTTGGTCTTCGCGAGCTCGGCCTCCAGGAACGTGGAGGTCCCCTGGGCCTGGTTCTCGCGCAGCCGGAGGTTGCCGTCCATGAACACCTCGGCGACGCGGTTCGCGGTGCGGGCGACTTTCACCGGATCGCGGCCCACGAAGTAGATGTAGAAGGTGTTCCCCTGCAGGCGCACCGTCAGGTCCCGGCGCGCCTGGTCGAGCACCTGGTCCATGGAGGCTCTGCCCTTCAGCTCGGGGTAGAGATCCATCTCGCGGATGATCCGCTCCATGTTGTCGCGGTTCTTGATCTGCGGCTCGATCGTGCGCAGCCGCTCCTCGATGCTGCTGGTCACCGTCGGCTTGACATAGTCGGCGGGCACCTTCTGCGGCTCGACGAGCACGGTGGTCACGGCCCGGTAGGTGCGGGGCAGCACCTGCAGGGCCGCCACCGCCGCCGCGACACCGAGCACGAGCGGCACCATGAACCAGATCCGGCGCCGCCAGACGGCCCGGACCAGGTCACTGATCGTCAGATTTTTCATCGGTCGGTCTCCCCAGGTTCTCCGGACGCAGCGGGGTCGTCCCCGAGTCGTAGATCCGGAAAGCCAGGTTCACGTAATAACGGGCATAAGAGAGGTTGGTGAAGGGTTCCACCCGGGCGCGCTGCCAGATCCGGGAGTACCCCCCCTCCAGCCGGAACGCCGGAGCGAAGCTCCAGCCGGCGCGCGCCGTGCCGGCGGCGAACTCGGTCAGGGAAGAGCGGGAATCGCCAAACGCCGGGTCGGTCCCCTCGCGGTCGAGATCGCGCTGCCGCGAGACGTTGCCGTCGAGGCCGAGCGTCAGGCGACGGCCGATCGATGTCGAGAGTCCCAGGAAGGCGTTGTCCGCCGTCACCGCGCGGCCCAGACCGGCACCGGGCGAGATGTCGTGGCTGGCGCCCAGCGACCAGTGGAAGAGCCGCCGGTCCTGAGCGAACTGGAGGCCCCCCCGCCATCCGTTGTCGGTCTGCCGCTCGCGCGCCGCCGGATCGCCGGGGCGCTCCAGCGTCGAGTCCACGGAGTAGCTGCCGACCTCGACCCGCAGGTGGTTGTCCCGGCCGAGATTGCTCGCCCAGGCTACCCCTATGGTGCGGGCATCGGATTCGCCGCGGTCCTGGTAGTCGTACCGCGAGACCCCCAGGTTCGCCTCGATCCGGCCCCATCGGGTGAGATCGAAGCCCGCACCCAGGCGGCCGCCGATCGTCTCGGAATCGACGAGACCGGCGTCCTGGTAGCGGCGCAGCGAGTGCGTCACCCCGATCAGCAGCAGGCCGTGCCGGCTGAGGGTCTGGTCCAGGGAGACGTCGAGGGTGTGGCTCAACTGATTGCCCCGCTGTGTCACCACCGTCGTCTCGGGTGTGGTGACCGGAGCGTAGAGATCGACATCCGGGGTCGACAGCAGGCTCTCGCGGACGTTCAGGCGCAGTTGCCGGTTGAGGTCCCCCACCAAGCCAAAATCGAGGCGATGAGTCGTGCCGGAGAGGTTCGAGCCGTTGTCGTTGTTGAGGGCCCAGTCATAGGAAGGGGAGTAACCGAGAGCGAGGTTCAGCCGCTCGAGAGCGTAGGAGAGCTGGAGATTGAAGCCCGCCCGGCCCAGGGTCCGGTCCTGACGCAACGCCGGATCCTGCTGGTTGCCGTAGCTGCCGTCGTTCCTAACCCCCGCCTCCGCTTCGAGCACGACGTTGAGCCGCCCCGGTTGCGCCCCGGCGGGATGGGCGAGCAGGAACGGGAGCAGCAGCCCCGCAAGGCTCAAGCCCTTCCACTCCGTTGCCGCCAGCCTCTTCATGCCATGGTCCTTTTCTTTCCTAGAGACGATGAAACCGGCGGGAATCGAACATCCGGCCGGCTCCTCGCCCCCCCAGAATCACGCGATCCCTCGGTCTCAGCCTTCGCAAAGCCGTCTACGAGATACTTCATCACTCCAACGTTTTTCGGCCGCTCAGGATCTATTTCGATCCATCGATAACCTATGCAGGGTGCCTAAAGTGCAAGAGGGGTGCCAGTAGAGCTGCCATTGGAGAGTCCCGGCGTGTTCGGTGAGCCCGCCGCGGCTTGTGCCGGATTTCCGCCACTTCCAGGGACCCACTCTTCCAAGAGCCGCGTGTAGGTTTTTCCGGCCGCTGCAACCAATTTATAACCGTTTATCAATTAGATCGGCTGGTAAATAGAAGAAGTTGTTGAACATCCGCTTACGCCGTCACCCGGCGGAGACAATTCCGAAACCTTTTTCGTCACCCTGGTCGTGTCACCATGAAAGCAAGCCCGGACGGACGGGACGAGCCCGTCCGGAAGAGGAACTGGCCACGGAGCGGGAGGAGGGGAAAGGAGAGCCTACGGCACGATCAGGGTGTCGCCGGGGAGCAGGATCAGGTTGTCCTGCGGCCGCTTGCCCTTGACGATGGCGTTGATGTCGACCTGGTAGCGCTTCTCCTGCCGGCCGTCCCGGCCGTCCCGCAGCACCACCACCCTCCCTTTGGCATAAGGCGTGAGCCCCCCCGCCAGGGCGAGCGCCTGCATCAGCTTCGTCCGCGGCTCCAGGTCGAAGGTACCGGGGTGGGCCACCTCGCCGGTGACGAAGATCTTTCGCGAGTGGATCTCCTTGACCACCACGGAAACGCCCGGCGCGGTGACGTACTCCTTGTAGCCGTCGGTGAGCGACTGCTTGAGGGCGAGTGGCGTCATGCCCGCCGCCTGCACGTCCCCCAGCAGGGGCACCGAGATGCGGCCGTCCGGCCGTACCGGCACGGTGGTGGTGAGCTCCGGATTCTTCCAGACAGAGATCTCGAGCACATCGCCGATGCCGATCGCGTAAGCGTTCGGCGCGTCCAGCTCCGTGCGCGTGACGACCTGAGCGACCGCCGGTCCGCCCAGCAGGGCGAGCAGCGCGGCGGCGATGGCGATTCGCAACAGGTCTCGAGATATAGCCAGGGTTTTCATACCCATCGTTTCCTCCGGCGATTGTGGGCGTAGAGAAACCACCCGGGTGAGCGGTTCACCTGCGGCCCGGGGAGGTGCAAGAAGCGCGCCGGAATCCCTTCCCCTTGGCCCGGGCGTTGCATCAAAACTGGCGCGTAGTACCTGGTTTTTCTCGCGGTCGCACGCTGCAGGCGACCGATATCCAACGACCCGACGCGAAGAGGCCCGCGCACGCGGGGAGGCCGACGATGAAGAAACGCCTGCTCGATTGGATTCTCTGCCCCAACTGCGGCGAACGGCCGCGGCTCGACACCTTCCAGCAAGCGCAGGTCGAGATCCCCTCGGCGGTCTCGTCGCCGGCCTGCTCCTTCTACTGCGGCCGGCACGGCGTCGCCCGGCCCGAGGAGATCGCACCGCCGCCGGACTGCAATTCCTGCTTCCGCGAGGAGATTCTGGAAGCGGCGCTGGCCTGCGCCTGCGGATTGGTCTACCCCGTCATCGACGGCATCCCGCGGATGATCCGCAACGCCCGCGAGGAGTACCCTGAATTCTTCGCCCGCCATGGCCTGGCCGGCGTGACCAGGTCGTCCGAGTTGCCGGCCGGGGTGCCCGGCGGCGACCGCCGCAGCTCGAAGAGCTTCGGCCTGCAGTGGACGCTCTACCAGGAGGGGGACGCCACCTGGTTCAAGGAGGACGCCGGCCTGCGCAAGCGCGAGTTCCTCTACAACCTCGACACCACCCCCGAGGAGCTGCGGGGCTCGACCCTACTCGACGGCGGCTGCGGCAACGGCGAGCTGACCCGATCGGTGGCCGAGTACGGGCCGGAGATCGTGGCGATGGACTTCAGCCGCAGCGTCGAGCACGCCCGCCGGCGGCTGTTCGAGAAGGGTTTCGCCGTCTCGCACCGGGTCCACTATCTGCAGGGGAACATCCTGGAGTTCCCGCTGCTGCCGAAGAGCTTCGACATGGTGCATACCTCGGGCGTGCTCCACCACACGCCGAGCACCTACCGCGCCTTCCGCTCGATCAGCACGGCGGTCAAGCCGGTCGGCAAGCTCTACGTGCAGCTCTACCGTCTGCGGCCGCGGTGGATCCACACCGTCAACGTCTCGCTGCGGGCGGTGACCACCCGCCTGCCGATGCCCATGCTCTACGCCCTCTGCTACGCGGCGACCCCGGTGCACGCGGCGCTCTCCCGGCTGATGCACCTGCTCCGCCGCCAGCCCGCCCCGCCGAAGGCGACCGCGCGCGAGCGCGCCGTCCAGATGTTCGACAACTACAGCCCGCGCTTCCAGTACCGCCACACGGTGCCGGAGATCATGGATCTGTTCAAGAGCGAGGGCTACACCGATCTGAGGGACGTGACGCTCGACAACGAGGCGCGCCACATGCTCGCCGTGCTGGGACGGAAGCAGCCGGAAAGCGCGCCGCTGGCCGCGACCGCGGCGGAGGTCATCGTAGCGGAGCCGGCACGGCAGACTCAGCCGATGGTGCAGCAGCCGGCGTAGGGTCCTTGTGTCCGACGTGTCGCTGACGCGTCAGCGACACGTCACGATTCAGCCGGCCTGTTCGCCGTCGATGAACTTCCGGTGCCACTCCTCCAGCACCAGGAGCTGCCAGAGCACCCGGTGGTGGTCCCGCTCCCCCGCCGCGTGCTCGCGCACCATCGTCTTCACCGCCTCGGGACGGAAATAACCGCGATCGTGGAAGCGGTCGCTGTCGAGCACCCCGGCGACATAATCGCGCAGCTCACCCTGGAACATGCGGGCCAGCGGCGTCGGAAAGCCCATCTTGCCACGGTAGAGGATCTCCTTCGGCAGATAAGGCTCCATCGCCTTCTTCAGAATGTATTTCGTCTCCCACCCCTTGACCCGGTAGCGCGGCGGGATGCGGCCGCCGAGCTCGACGACGCGGTGATCGAGGAACGGCACGCGCAGCTCGACCGAGGTCGCCATCGTCATCTTGTCGGCCTTGATCAGCAGGTCGTCCGGCAGCCAGCTCTTGACGTCGAGATACATCATGCGCAGCAACGGATCGAGACCTTCCGTCTTGTCGTAGTAACGGCTCACCAGGCCCGGCATGGCGCTGCCGTTGAAAAGATTTCGGATCTCCGGCCGGTAGAGCGCGTCCTTGGGGCTCGTCTCGTAGAACGAAACCCCCGTGTAGCGTTTCGCGAGCGGCTGATCGGAGAGCGCGGTGTACTTGCTCCACTTGCCGCCGAGCCGGTTGAGCATGGGGTTGATCATGCCCTGGCGCACGGCGGGGGGGAGCAGGCGGTAGCGCTCCAGCGTCTGCATGTACTTGTAGATCGGATAGCCGCCGAAGACCTCGTCCGACCCCTCGCCCGAGAGCACCACGGTGACGTCCTCGCGCGCCAGCTTGGAGACGAAGAACAGCGAGACCGCCGCCGATTCGGTGACCGGCTCGTCCATGTGCCAGATCAGCGAGGGGATGAAATCCCGGAACTCCTGGGGAGTGACGAAGACCTCACGATGGACGGTGCCGAACTTCTCGGCCACCTGCCGCGCGTAGCGGGTCTCGTCGAACTCGGGGCCGAAGTCGTAGGCGACGGTAAAGGTGCGGATGTCGCGGATGCCCATCTCGTGCATCAGCGCCACGACGGCGCTCGAATCCACGCCCCCCGAGAGGAAGACGCCGAGGGGGACGTCGCTGCGGAGCTGCAGGCGGACCGAGTCGCGCAGCAGTCCGATCGAGCGGCGGATGCACTCCTCCTCGCTCATCTCCTCGGGCGCGGGCTCGAGGTCCCAGTACTGGCGCAGCCGGGGGCCGTCCCGATCGACCGTCATGCACCAGCCCGGCTGCAGCTTCTCGATCCCCTGGAAGAGCGTCTGCTCGGTGGGCACGTAGCCGACGCTCATGTAGGCGTCGAGCATCTCCAGATGGACCTTCGGCCGCTCCGGCGTGACGGCGAACAGGGCCTTGATCTCGGAGGCGAAGACGATGCCGTCCGGGTTCAGCGTGAAGTAGAGCGGCTTGATGCCGAGACGGTCGCGGGCGATGAACAGGCGCTTCGTCCGGCGGTCCCAGATCGCGAAGGCGAACATGCCGTTGAGCCGCGAGAGCATGTCCTCCCCCTCGACCTGGTAGAGGCGGAGGATGACCTCGGTGTCGGTCTGGGTCTGGAAGGTGTGCCCGCGGGCTTCGAGATCGGCGCGCAGCTCGAGGAAGTTGTAGACCTCGCCGTTGAAGGTGATGGCGAGCTGTCCGTCCTCGGTGAACATGGGCTGGCGCCCGCGCCGCGAGGTGTCGAGGATGGTCAGGCGCTTGTGGGCGAGCCCGAGCGGGCCCTCCTCATAGTACCCCTCGTCGTCCGGCCCCCGGTGGGCCAGGCAGACGCCCATCGCCCGCAGCTCGCTCGGAGCCGCCGGCCTCCCCGAACGGAAATTGTAGATCCCCGCGATGCCACACATTCGACGACTCCTCCCAGAGAGACGATGGCAAGACCCGGACGCAGCAAGTCCAGGCACGGAGGAGAAGCAAAAAGCGGGCCGCGGAGGGAAAACGAAGGCTACGCCGGCCGCGCGGTCCGATCCGGGACCGCGATTTCCGGCGCCGCCGGTGGCGCCGGCGCGACCGCTCGCATCACGTCGAGAACCTGCTGCCGCACGGTCTCGCGGGAGTAGTCGGCGGCGAGGCGGCGGCGGCCGTTTTCGATCAGCCAGTGCCGCGCGGAGGGATTCTCCAGCAGGTCGGTGACGGCGGTCACCCACTCGACGGGGTGCTGGCCGACCAGGATGAAATCCTCCCCCTGACGGCCGGAGGTGCCGGCCACCGCCCAGGAGGTGGCGAGCACCGGCACCCCGACCGCCCAGGCCTCCAGCACCTTGATCGGCACGCCCGAGCCGCAGCGCATCGGCGCGATCGAGATCGTCGCCTGGGCGATGACCGAGCGCATGTCGCGCGGCGTCTCGATCAGCCGCGCGCCGGCGTTCGCGACCGCCCGGCGGAGCGCCGGCGATGGCCGGTCGCCGGCGATCACCAGGCGCACGTCCGGCCGGAAATGGCGGAGCTGCGGCCAGACGTCGCGCAGCCACCAGGTGGCGGCGTCCGAGTTGACGAAATAGCCGAGGTTCCCCGTCATCACCAGGACGGGCCCCTTGTCCCCCTCGCGCCAGAGCTTCTCGCGATCGAGCGGCGGATCGACCTTGCGGTCGCGCACGGACAGGCGCACCACGGCGACCTTGGCCGCGAGCTCAGGCGGCAGGCGGTTGGCGAGCGCCTGGCGGTCCCGCTCGCAGACGACGAGCATGCGCACCGACCGCTCGGCCAGCCGCCGCTCGGCGATCGCGAGCAGGCGCGCCTCGGCCTTGAGGAGCGGCACCAGCCACCAGCGGTCCACCGCCGCCCGCAGCGAGAAGTTGAGCGACAGGCTGTCGATCAGGTCGACCACGAACGGCGTCGCGCCAAAATCGTTGACGTGGATCGCCAGGCGGACGAGTTGGAGGATGCCGAGGTCGTGCTCCGGCGCCAGCTCCCGCAGCTTCCTGCCGAGGTCGGGTTGATAGAAGAGCCCGGTCTGCAGCGGCAGATGCTTGATAATCGCCCGCGCCATGCCGGAAAAAATCGCCATGCCCCCGGGCCGGTAGAGCTCGACGCGGTAGCGCGTACCCTCGGGCGGCGGCGGCTGGTCCTTGCCGGGGGCCGGCGCCAGCAGCGTCACCTCGTGCTCGTCCGAGAGGAAGTCGAGCATCTGCACGGCCCGCATCTGGTCCCCGCGGCGAGGGGACCAGGGGTAGCGGGAGGTGACGAGCAGGATCTTCATCCGCGGCGGTCAGACGAGCTTCAGCAGATGTCCGAGCTTCTCGCGTTTCGTCCGCAGATAGGCGCGGCTCGAGTCGGTGGGCGGCATTTCCAACTGGACGCGCTCGACGATCTCCAGCCCATAGCCGTTGAGGGCGATGTACTTGCTGGGGTTGTTCGTCATCAGCCGCATCTTGCGCACGCCGAGATCGCGCAGGATCTGGGCGCCGATACCGTATTCGCGCTGGTCGGGGCGGAAGCCGAGCCGCTCGTTGGCCTCCACCGTGTCGTGCCCCTGCTCCTGGAGCTCGTAGGCGCGCAGCTTGTTCATCAGGCCGATGCCACGCCCCTCCTGGAGCAGGTAGAGGAGCACGCCCTTGCCCTCGGTGGCGATGTGCTCCAGGGCCTTGTCGAGCTGCGGGCCGCAGTCGCAGCGGCAGGAGCCGAAGATGTCGCCGGTCAGGCACTGGCTGTGAACGCGCACCAGGGTCGGCTCCTCGGGCTCGATCTCCCCCATCACCAGGGCCACGTTCTCGTCGCCGGTGACGTCCGAGCGGTAGGCGTGGATGCGGAAGTCGCCGTGGATGGTCGGCAGGTTGGGCGAGGCGACCTTGCGCACCAGGGTCTCATGCTGCAACCGGTAGCTGATGAGGTCGGAGACCGTGATCATCAGCAGCCCGTGCTCGCGGGCGACCTTGTCGAGGTCGGGCACGCGGGCCATGGTGCCGTCGTCGTTCATGATCTCGCAGATCACTCCCGCGGGCGTCAGGCCGGCGAGGGCGGCGAGGTCGACCGAGGCCTCGGTCTGTCCGGCCCGCTTGAGGACGCCCCCCTTGCGGGCGCGCAGGGGGAAGACGTGCCCCGGACGGAGCAGGTCCTCCGGCCGGGTCGCCGGATCGATGGCGGTGCGGATGGTGGCGGCGCGGTCGGCGGCGGAGATGCCGGTCGTCACCTTGCCGCGCGCCTCGATGGAGATGGTGAAGGCGGTGCCGAAGGTGGAGGTGTTGTCCTCGACCATCAACGGCAGGTCGAGCTCGCGGCAGCGCTCCTCGGTCATCGCGAGGCAGACCAGGCCGCGCCCGTGCTTGGCCATGAAGTTGATCGCCGCGGGGGTGACCTTCTCGGCGGCGATCGCCAGGTCGCCCTCGTTCTCGCGGTCCTCGTCATCCACGATGATGACGATCTCGCCCTGGCGGAATCGTTCGATCGCCTCCTCGATGGAAGCGAAGGGGGTCTCGTTGGTCATAGGTATCGGCAGGCTTTCTCGCTGGAGGTGGCGCGGAGGCCACCCCAGGCGCAGGGAAGGATGGGCGCGTGTGCGACCTGTAGAAGTCTACGCCGCGGCCGGACGGAGGGTCAACCGCGAGCCGGCGCTCGGGGTCAAGGGCGACGAGATCCCTTTGCGCCCTGCTGGATCAGCTCTCGGAGAGCCTCGTTCACGGCAGCGGCATCGGAGAAGACCTCCGCAACGTCCGGATCGAGGACGACGGCAGTGCTCCCTTCCGAGAATCGGGCGGCATATTTTCCCTGAACGCCGCCGCTGAAGTCGTACTCCTCCCTCATCTCGGACTCCGGCTCACCTTGCTGGGCCTTGCTCATAATTCCTCCGTTCATGACGGTCCGCTTCTCGGGCACTGATGATCCGGATCGTGTCTTCCATGTCAACATGGACGACGACAAGAAGGCGATTCCGGTGAGAGCTCCCGAGAAGGATAAATCGCTCCTCGTCATACGAATGATCGGGGTCGGAGATGGTGCGCGACAACGGGTCGGTAAAGGCGCTCATCGCCTCGTCAAAGGATACTCCATGCTTCTGCAGATTGACCCGTGCCTTGGCAGGATCCCACCGGAAGGTGACGGACATCTCCGGATTCTATAACTTCGTTCTCTGAACTCAGAACGGGTTCCCGATGTTCACGAACAGCGCGTAGCCCGACTCGCCGGGCTCGCGGTTGAGCTTGAAGCCGATGCCGGCGCGGATGGGGCCGATCGGCGAGTTGTAGCGCGCTCCCAGGCCGATGCCGTTCTTAAGCTCGCTCAGCGAGATCGAGCGCCAGTCAGCCCAGACGTTGCCGCTGTCGAAGAAAATCGTGCCGCCGAAATCGCCGAACACCGGGAAGCGGTATTCGAGGTTGAGGAGGAGCAGGCCGTCCCCCCCCACCGGCACGTACCCGCCGCCGTTCGGGTTGAGGATGAGCGTCTCGCCGCGGATGCCCAACTCGTCCCGCCCGTAAGCCCGTTGCGTGGCGTCGCCGCCGGCGAAAAAGCGCTCGGCGATCGGGACGTTGCGGCTGGGGAAGGGGAGCACCACGCCGCCCGAGGTGGGGATCGCCTTGAAGGGCGCGATCGTGCCGACGCGGACGCTCGCCGCCAGCCCCCCCGGGCGCCCAAGGCTGTAATACCCGGTCTGCTGCGCGAAGAGCTTGAGGAACTCGGTGTCGGTGCGGAACGCCGGCACCGGGAAGGCGTACTGGACCTGGACCAGCGAGCTCCAGCCGCGGGTGGGCGAGAGCGGGTCGTCGCGGCGGTCCCAGAAGAAGGTCGGCACCAGGCTGGTGACCTGGTAGGGCTGGTCGAGCCGCTCGATCTCGTTCGAGGCGATGCCGGGATCGACGCTCGGCTCGACGATGCGGGAGTCGATGCCGAGGCTGAAGCGGCGGTTGCCGTAGACCCGCACCGCCTCGGCCCGTGCCCCATAGCGGGTCACCTCGTAGGGGCGGTCGCGCGGCGCCTCCTGCTCGTAGAAGACGGTCGAGGTCAGCGAGACCGGACGCTCGCCCAGATACGGCTGGTTGAACAGGACGTGGAAGCGCTTGTCGCGCTGGCTCCAGCGCAGGTCGGTCCGCAGACTGTAGGCCTTCCCCCAGACGTTGTTGTCGGTGAACGCCAGGGAGCCGCGGACACCGCCCTCGGAATCCCAGCCGATGCCGTAGAGGACGCTGCGCGGCTTCCCCTCCTCGACCCGGATCAGCACGTCGCGCTCGGTCTCCTCGAGGCCGGAAGGGACGAACTCCACGTCGACGCGGGAGAAGATGCCGAGCTGGTAGAGGCTGCGCTCGGTCTCGAAGAGCGTGGCCTGGCTGACCGGCTCGCCGCGGTCGAGGTCGATCGTCCGCTGGATCACGTTCCCCTGCGTGCGCTGGTTGCCGCGCACGAGGATGCGGTCGACCACCTGGCGGGGACCTTCGAGCGCCTCGATGGTGAGGCTCACCAGGGTGTGATCGGGGGTCCAGTCCTGCCGGGCGGAGAGCTGGGCCCGGGTGTACCCCTTGGCGGCGTAAGCCGCGCGGAGGGTGTCCAGCGTGCCGTCGAGGAGGACGGGGTGGAACCCACCCAGTTCCTGAAGTGGCAGGGTCTTGCGCAGCGCGCCGAGGTCGAGCGAGGTGATCCCCTGAAAGTCGATCTTAAACACGCGTTCGCGCGGACCTTCCTGGATCGGAATGACCAGCCGCAGGTCCTGGCCCGTGCGCTCGACCTGCGCCGGGCCGGCCACCGCCTGGGTATAGCCGGCGAGGGCGTAGTAGCGCCGGAGGTTCTCGAGGTCGGCGTCGAGATCCGACTGCACCAGCCGGCCGCTCCCCCGGCGCAGGACGCTGGGCTCGGAGAGCTTGAGGATCGGGCGCAGCGTCTTCTCGGGGACCTCCACGTTCCCTTGCAAGACGATCTGCCGGAGCGTGTAGACCGGGCCCGGGGTGACGGCGAGGGTGAGCACGAGCTCGGCGTCGGTCCGCTTCTCGTCGGTGTCGACCCGCACGTCGTAATGCCCCTGCTGCTGGAAGTAGGTCTTGATGCGGCTCTGGGCCTGCAGCACCAGGGCCTCGTCGAAGCCGGACTCGCCGAAGAAGGGGAGAAGGCCCTCGCGGCGCAGCTTCTTCTCGTCGGCTCCCTTGACGACGAGCACGATCTTGGGGCCGATCGCGATCGGATAGGTGAGCTTGACGGTGTTGCTCTCTTCCTCCCGCGCCTCGACCGGCGCGTCGACCCGCGCCTGGCCGTACTGCTTGCCGATGAGCCATTCCTGGAGCCGCTCGGCGCCCTCGCCAGCGACGCGCTGGCTGAACGGCTTGCCGGGCTTGAGCCGGAACTGCTTGACCAGCTCGGCGGCCTGGAAGGGGGCCACGGGGTGGTCGAAGGCGATGGTGCTCACGGTGGCGCGCGGGCCACTGTTGACGCGATAGGTGACGACGGCGCGGCGGCGCACCGGGTCGGTCTCGACGGCGACGCGGGCCCGGGCGTGAAAGTAGCCGTTGCGCTCATAGAGATCCCTGAGCTCGTTGACGCCCTGCACCACCCGCTCCTCGGAGAGCGGCTGCGCCTGCGCCTGGGAGAGGACCCGCCGCAGCGAGTCGGCCGCGAGCCCCAGCTTGCCGGTGACCCGCACCTCCGCCACCTGCACCACGGCGCGGAAGACGATCATCACGACGACCCCGCCCCGCTCCGGATCGTCGCGGGTGTAGAGCTCGGTCTCGGACGCCGTGCCGCTCGCCTGCAGGTTGCGCAGGGTGTGGCGGATCCGCTCCTCGGTCAGCGGCTCCCCCACCTCGGCCTCGATCAGGCCGGCGAAATCCTGCTCCTCCGGGAGAGGCGCGTCGCTGCGGATCTCGATCGCGGTGACCAGCGGCCCGGCGTTCTCCACCGGCTCCGGCGCGGCCGTCGCCGGTTCCTGGGCCGGTTTCTGGGCCGGTTCCTGAGCGCGGAGCGGCACGCTCGCCCCAACGGCAAGGACCATGGCGAGGGCGAGCCAGGGCGCCGCTCTCCTCCATCCACTCACGCCGGATCTCCTCGCCATGCTCAGAAACGCCGCTGCCATTGAGCGTCGATGGCGTAGGTGCCGTCGCCTACCTGGGTGAGCACCAGGGTGAGGTTGTTGCGGACTCGCCACTCGACCTGGGCGATGTACTGCTGGCCGGTGGTCGGCAGGGTCGAGTAGGTGATGAAGACGTCCTTCGACAGCCGCTTGCCCACTGTGATGCCGACCCCGGAGACCGGCTGGCCCGCCTGCACGACGGGATCGATCCGGAAGCGGTCGAAGCGGAACAGGGTGCCGACCCGCTTGGAGATGGCCGAGGCCGCCTGGCCGTAGAGGAACTCGCGCGCGAGCTGGCTGGCGGGGGCCTGCTGGTCGGCGGTCGTGGGGGGGGCCAGCGGGCTCTCGGTCGGCCGCTGGCTGCCGGCGATCAGCGAGAAGATCTCGAGATCGGCCAGGTTGGCGTCCGAGGCGAGATGGATGTCGGGGCGCTCCAGCGTCCCGCCGAGATTGAGCGTGATGTTGAAGCCCTGGACCTCGGTGGTGGCCACGAGGTCGATCACCGGATCGATCCGGTTGGGGTTGCTGAACGTCAGCGCCCCCCGCTGTACCTGGTACTCGTTGTCGTTGTAGACCAGGGTGCCGCCAGGATCGATGCTGACGTCGCCGAAGATCACCGGCTTGGCCAGGGTGCCGCGGACGTCCAGCCGCACGTCCCCCTGCAGATTGGCGACGTTGTTGCGGACGTGCAGGACGTCGTGCGGCCCGCTGATCCCGATGTTGAGCTGGGTGGTGGTCTCGAAGGTGCCGGTCTCGGCCAGCTCCAGGCGCTGGCGCTGGAAGAGCCCCTGGATCAGCTCGATCAGGTCGACGTTGATGTCCTGCACGTACAGCGAGCGCTCGAGCCGGATGTCCCCCTGGATCACCCGCCCGCCGTCGCTCGAGATCAGCGACAGGGTGGCGTCGCCGCGGTTGTTGAGGAACTCGGGGAACCGCGCGCTGACGTCGCTGGCTTTGACGGTGATCTGATAGGCGAACCCCCGGCCCGGCCGCGGCAGGTCCAGACCGCCGGTGAAGAGGAGCTTGCCGTTGTTCCCCAGGCGGGCTTGCACGCCGTCGATCGAAATGCGGTTCTGGTTGAAGGAGAGCGAGCCGTTGATGTCGTCGATCGACTGCGCGAACGACGGCACGATCAATCGCCCCCCCCGCACCTCCCCCTCGCCGCTCAGCGAGGGGTTGCTCGCGGTGCCGCGCACGACGCCGAGGAGGTCGACGGCCCCCTCCAGACGGTAGTCTGCCGGCAGGAAGAGCCCGGCCCAGGTCGCCGCCAGGGTGCTCTGGAAGCTCAGCCGGAGCGGCGCGCCCGCCGCGAAGCCCGCCGTGCCGCTGACCACCAGCTCGTTCTCGGTGCCGGGCTCGGCCAGGTAGAAGGACTTGATGTCGGCGCCTTGCGGCGAGAGCTCCGCCAGCACCGGCTCTTTGCTGGCGATCGTCCGCCCCTGGTACTGGAGCCGCAGGTCGGGGAGGCGGACGGCGGCGTGCCAGGTGCCGGCGCCGAAATCGGCCGTGAGGGCGGTCGTGCCCACCAGGGAGCCGGTGAAGTCCGGCAGCGGCTGCGGCGAGAAGGCGCGCGCCAGCGTCCCCAGGTTGTCGCTGCGCAGGTCGATCGCGACATCGGCCCCCTGGCGGTCGAGCCGGCCGTTGCCCTGGAACGAGGCGAGCCCCAGCAGCGACCCGCGCACGTCCAGCCGCTGGCCGTCCCAGGTGGCCACGGCGGTCGTCTCCCCCTGCTGGCCGAGGGACCGACCCTGGAGCGCCAGGTCGCGGCCGCGGATGGAGACGGTCGCCTGCGGCTGGCGCAAGGTGCCCGAGGCCGCGGCCTCGACGCTCATCGTGCCGGCGAGCTCGCCGCCGAGGACGGCGCGGAGCGGAGCGGCGGCCAGCGCCAGCGCCGGGGCGAGCACCGTGAAATTCATCGCCTCTGTCGCCTGGTCGAAGCTGCCACGGGCGAAGACAGTGCCCGCCGGAGTCTCCACCTGACCCTGTTCGACGGTGATCTGGCCGCCGTTGAAGGCGATCGCCGCGCGCGCCTTGCCCAGCGGGTAGCCGTAGGCAACGAGATCGGCGACCGTGGCGTCGACGCGGCCGGTCAGCCGCTCGGGGGTGCCGGCGAGGTCGACGCGGCCGGAGAGCTCCCCCTGAAACTGCCTGGTGAGCTCCGGCCCCAGGAGGTAGGCGAGCCCCGAGGCCTGCCACTGCGCGGCGTCGATCGCCAGGTTGAACGGCTGCGAGGCCACCTTCTGCCCGGGGGCCGCCAGCGGCACGCGGCCGGTCACCAGCAGGGCGCCGCCGCCGCGGGTGAGGTCGAGCCGGAGGTCTTCCAAAGCCCGCGGGCTCAGGGAGAAGGAGCCGCGGACCGTGTCGGCCGCGGTCACCGGCGCCACCACGTCCTGGAGGTCGAGCACGAGCCGTAGCGAGTAGTCCTTGCCGGCGAACTTGAACGTCCCCTCGGCCGTGCCGCGCCCCACCGTCGGGAGCCAGAAGTCCGGCGCCTCCCCGCGCTTCGGCGGCCCCAGGAGCACCGGCCCCAGCGGCCCCACGTCCCGGCTCGCTAGCCGGAAGTCGAGCTGCCCCGAGCCGCGCAGGAGGTCGTAGGTGAAGCCGGACGAGGTGACATCCTGGCCCGGCAGGGTCAGGTGGAGGGCGCGGCCGGAGATCACTCCACGGTCGATGGCGATGGGGAGGTCCCCCGCCACCGGCAGCCCGGTCTCGCTGGTGCCGCGGACCTGGAGGGCGGCCCGGCCGCTGCCGGCGAGCACGCGCTCGCTGTTGAACCGGTACTCGAAGGTGCCGCCGGTCCGTCCGGAGAGGCCGCCGACGATCGGCAGCTCCTCGCCGGGGAACTGGTCGGCGAGGAGCTGGTGGATCGAGAGGCCGGCGAGATCGAGGTCGAGCGAGACCGGCACGCCGGGCCCCTTCTGCGCCGTGTCGACCGAGACCAATCCCTGGATCGAGCCGCCGGCGTAGCGCGCGTTCTCGAGCTGGACGTCGACGCCGTCGCGGTTGCCGGTGAACTTCGCCCGGATCTCCTCGATCACGCGGCCGAGCGTGGCAAAGCGCGGCGAGCTCGCGGTGCCGCCATAGCTCCAACCCGCGGGCGTCCAGACGAAACGGGCGGTCGCCGCCACCGGCCCCACCAGCGGCTCCTCGGCGTAGCCGACGCGGTTGACCCACTGGACCGCGCCGTCGGCCTGGAGGTTCAGCTCCACCCGCCGGCTCGCCGGCCGGTAGTCGACGAAGCCTTCCGCCCGGCCGGTGAGATCCGGCCCGGCGAGGCGGGCGCTGGCGATCACGACCTTCCCCTGCTCGGGGATCACGCTCCCCTTCGCCGACACTGTGAACTTGTAGGGCTTCGCCCGCGGCAGGGTGGTGACCACCTCCTGGGCGGTCGCCAGCAGGTCGAGCCGGTTCCCCCCCTCGCCGTTGCGCTCGGCGCGGCCGATCGCCCTTCCCCAGATCGCCTTGGCGTCGAGGTGGAACGGCAGGCTGCGCTCGTTGATCCGCAGGCTGCCGTCCTGAACGAGGATGTGGCCGATGCGGACGTCGAACCGCTTCGGGCCGGTGCTGGAGCTGAAGCGGAAGCTCGGCAGGTTGCTCGAGCCGTCGGGGTTGAACTGGAGGTAGACCTGGGGCCGGAAGACCTCGATCTCCTGGATGTCGAAGACCTTGCCGCGAAGATCCTTGATCGACACCCGGAGCGACGCCAGCGGCGCCCGCAGGACCGGCGGATCGGTGGGCAGCGGACCGGGGACCACCACGTCGCGCAGCTCGATCTCCGGCGGGAAGAAGGAGTAGTCGATCGACCCGATCCGGACGTCGCGGCCGAGGAAGCGCGAGACCGGCGCGATCAGCCGCTGCCGCACCTTCTCTCGCGCGAGCTGGCTCTGGATGAAGAACCAGGTGCCGGCGGCGAGGGCGACCAGCAGCAGGAGCGCCCAGAAGAAAGGGCGCACCACCCACCGCCGCACCCGTCCCGGACGCCGGCGCGGCGCGGCGGCCGGCTCCGCGGGCGCGGGCTCCCGCGGCTCGTCGCTCAAGCCGGGGCTCCTCCGCCGGGCTCGCTCCAGTCGCCGCCGTCGGTCGCGCCCGACAGGCCGCCCCAGCGGAGCTTGCCGCGCAGGCTGTCGTAGAAGCTGCGCTCGCTCACCTTGGCGAGCTGCACCCGGACGGCGCTACGGGTGACGCGGACGGTGTCGCGGTAGCCGAGCGGCGTCCCCTCCTGGCCGTCGAGCGTCAGATAGACCTCCTCGGCCCGGGTCTCCAGCGTCACCTCGATCGGCCCGGCGTCGGGCACGACGATCGGGCGCAGCGACAGCGCGTGCGGGCAGATCGGCGTCAGCACCGCCACCGGCAGCAGCGGATTGACCACCGGTCCGCCCGCCGACAGGTTGTAGGCGGTCGAGCCGGTCGGCGTCGAGACGATCAGGCCGTCGGCGCGGAAACGGGCGATCAGATGGCCGTCCACCCGCAGCGTCAGCTCGATGATGCGGGCGAGCGCGCTCTTGGTGATCACCGCGTCGTTGAGCACCTGGAAACGCGAGGGGGAGCCGCCGTCGCGCCGCAGCTCGACGTCGAACAGCGAGCGCTCCTCGATCGCGAACCGCCCCTCCAACACCTTGATCAGGGCCGGGTAGAGCTCGCCGCGGCCGACCTCGGTCAGGAACCCGAGGTTGCCGAGGTTGACCCCCAGGATCGGCACCCCGCGGGCCAGCGACCGCGCGGCCGCCAGCAGGGTGCCGTCGCCGCCGAGCACCACCACCAGGTCCCAGGCGGCGCCGGGATCGAAGGCCGTCTCCCCCGCGATGCCGCGGGCGCGCAGGATCGCCTCGTCGAGCGCCGCCTCGAGGCCGCGGCGGCGCAGCCAGCCGGAGAGCTCGTGGGCGGTGTGCATCGCATCGCGGCTCCCCACCTTGGCGACGATGCCGACGCGCTGGAAGCCGGGCGGATTCATGCCCCCTCCTTGCGGAAGAGGGCGAAGGCCTCGCGGTTGCCGCCGGTGCCGGCCACCGGTGAGTCGAAGACGCCGAGCGGCGCGAGGCCGAGGGCCGCGAGCCCCTCGGCGCACTCGCGGATCACCCGCGCGCGGACCGCCTCGTCGCGCAGGATCCCCCCCTTGCCGACGGCGCCGCGGCCGGCCTCGAACTGCGGCTTGATCATCGGCAGCAGGAGCCCTCTGAATTCCAGGTGCGGCAGCAGCGCGGGAACCACCTTGAGCAGCGAGATGAAGGAGACGTCGATGGTGATCAGGTTGCACGGCTCCGGCAGGGCGTCCGGCGCCAGGTTGCGGGCGTTGATCCGCTCCATCACCACCACCCGGGGGTCGTTGCGCAGCCGCAGGTCGAGCTGGCCGTAGCCGACGTCGACGGCGTAGACCCGCGCCGCCCCCCGTTGCAGCAGGCAGTCGGTGAAGCCCCCCGTGGAGGCGCCGACGTCGAGGCAGACCCAGGCCGCCGGGTCGACGCCGAAGTGGTCGAGGGCATGCGCCAGCTTCCGCCCCGCCCGCGACACGAAGGGCTCCTTCGGCGCCAGCACCGCCAGGCGGGATTCCGCGGCGACCGCGGTCCCCGGCTTGTCCACCTGCCGCCCCTCCACCTCCACGGTGCCCGCCATCACCGCGCGGCGCGCCTGCTCGCGGCTGGGGAACAGCCCTCGCTCCACCAGCAACTGATCGAGACGCACGGCCGGCCGTCCTCTCTTGAGATCATCGCTCCGCGTCAAACAGCATGGTTTGCCAGGACAACTCCCGTCGGCGTTCAGCAGGCCCTGCAACGGGTGTGCCCGCGGGGATCTACGCGGGCATCTATATATCACTGACTCGGCGGGGTTTGCGTCTCGGGCCGCGCGGCGCGCAGGCAGAAGGGGAGAGCCAGCAGGAAGAGGACCGGCCGCTGCACCTCGGTATCCCCCCAGTTGTTCTCGAACAGCCCGGCCAGGTTGAAGGCGAGCAGGGCGAGGATCATGCCGACGTAGAGGTCGGCCCGCGGCCCCCGGCGTCCCCCTTCGCGGACGAACCCGCGCCAGGCGGCCACCGCCGCGACCAGGGTCATCGCCACGTAGGCGGCGAGGGCCGGGAGCCCCCGCTCGGCCGCGAGTTGCAGCATGCTGTTGTGCAGGTGGGGGACCTCGTAGCGCGGCGCCGCCGGCGCGCGGTAGATCGGGTAGTACCGCTTCACCAGGTCCAGCCCGACGCCGAACACGGGACGCTGGCGGACCATGGTGAACCCCGCCTCCAGCATGCAGAGCCGGTCGTAGTTCGAGGCGTCGCGCAGGTCGGCGATCGAGACCACCCGGTGCAGGATCGGCACCGGCGCCAGGGCGATGAACAGCACCGCCGCCGGCACATAGGCGGCCAGCAGCCGCGGCACCCGGAACGCGATCATCACGGTCAGCGACAGGGCGAGCGCCACCCAGGCGTTGCGCGTGTAGCTGCCGAGCAGCGCGGCGTTGATCGCCGCCAGCGCCGCCCAGCGCCAGGGGGTCCGCCAGCGGCGGGTGTAGAGCATCGACGCCAGCAGCAGCAGATCGCAGACCAGCAGGAAGCCCGAGAAGGTCATGTAGTGCGAGAACGGGCCGCGGATCCGCCGGTCGATGTCGCCGTAGCCGAAGAGGAACTGGGCGAGCCCCTCGCAGGCGAGCAGGGCGGCGAGGACGATCAGAGTGTCGATCGCCAGCCGCACCTGCCGCTCGCCGCGCACCAGAAACGGGGCGGCGAGGAAGGTCGCGAGGGTGAAGATCTCCGACAGGCCCCGCGCGCTCGCTCGCGGGTCGGGGGAGGCGAGCCACGAGCCGACCAGTGTCAGGAGGTAGAGGCCGACCGGGATCGCCATCGGCGCCAGCACGCTCCAGCGCACGGAGCGGCGGCGCGTCCAGGGGAGCGCGAGCAGCGTCACTCCGAGCAGGATCTCGGAGGCGGCGATCGAGAAGATGGTCGCCAGATGCGAGAGGAACAGCCAGTAGCCGGTCCGCTCGGCGCGGGAGTCGGAAGCCTCGAAAAGGGGAGCCACGGCGGGCGCGGCGGACCGGTTCCGGCGGCGCCTCAGCGCCCGACGGCGGAGGCGGGGAGCGCCTCCTCGAGGAGCATGATCGGGATGTCGGAGACGATCGGATAGACCAGGCCGGAGGCGGCGCAGTAGAGCCCCTGCTCCACCACTGGCTCCTCGTCCCGGAAGTGCTCGCGATATTTCTCGACCAACGGACCCCGCAGCTCGCGGGGGAGCTCGATCAGCTCCAGCTCCCCCTTGGACTTCGGGCAGACAAGGATTTCCAACAGCTCGGGATCTACCGCCATGGCCGTGAGAATAACACAGCCCTCACGGCCGCAGGCTGTAGGTGAGGACCAGCCCCTCGGTGCCCGGGTTGTGCGAGTAGAGGTGGCCGTTGGAGAGGTGGAACAGCAGCAGGCCGGCGCGCGACCGGCCGCCGCGAAAATCGCGCGAGAGCTCGATCCCTGAGCGGAACTCGAGCGCGCCGCCGAGATTGATCCCCCGCTCGTGGCTGTACAGGCCGGCCGCGAGCTGCGGGCTGAGGAACCACGATCCCGGCAAGGGCAGGTCGTACCGCAGGCCGCCGTAGATGTAGAGCGTGCCCCGGCTGGCGAACAGGCCGCCGGCGACCGGCGAGAGCTCCGGGAGGAAGCGGGGAAGCCAGCGGATCCGGAGGGGGGGAAACCGCAGCTCGGCGCCGATCTGGAGACGCGTCTCCGGGTCCAGGATCTCGATCGGCCCGACGTTGAAGGTGACGAGGTCCGGCTCCGCGGCCCGGGCGGGCGCAGCCGCGAGCAGCGCCGCCACGAGAGAAAAAAGGACCAACAGAGGCCCGAGGGCCTCGATCCGCAGCGATTTCATGATGGAATTGAATCGTCTTTCCGCGCCCCACGCACCCATGGACGCCGCCTTGCACAGCTACGCGGCTGGATATAACACTGGATGAGCGCCCGATTCAAGAAGCGGCCCGTCGATTAAGATATCCCCCATGCGACCGTCCTCCCAGAAGGATCTCTCGACTCCCGAGATCTCCGTCGTCATCCCGGTCTACAACGAGGAAGAGAACCTGCCGCTGCTGGCCGCCGAGATCCAGGGGGCGATGCGGTCGCTCGGCCGCTCCTACGAGGTGATCTACGTCGACGACGGCAGCACCGACGGCAGCGCCGGGGTGCTGCTCGGGCTGGCCCGCGAGGACCGCGCCGTGCGGGTGCTCCACCAGCGGCGCAACTCGGGGCAGACGGCGGCCCTCGGCGCCGGCTTCCGCTTCGCCCGCGGCGCCATCGTGGTCACCCTCGACTCCGACCTTCAGAACGATCCGGCGGACATCCCGCGGCTCCTCGCCCTGATGGACCGCTACGACGTGGTGAGCGGCGTGCGCACCAACCGGCGGGACACCTGGGTGCGCAAGGCCTCCTCGCGGATCGCCAACCGGGTGCGCAACCGGCTCACCCACGACAACGTCACCGACGTCGGCTGCACCCTGCGCGCCTGCCGCGCCGAGCACCTGCGCCGCGTCCCCCTGTTCACCGGCATGCACCGCTTCCTCCCCACCCTGCTCAAGATGGCGGGGGCGCGGGCCACCGAGATCCCGGTCAACCACCGGCCGCGGCTCCACGGCCAGCCCAAGTACAACATCAGCAACCGCCTCTGGCGGGCGCTGGCCGACCTGTTCGCGGTGCGCTGGATGCAGAAGCGCTGGATCGACCCCAACCTGTCCGAGGAGATCGACGTTTGGACCACAAATTCATCTGGAACGCCTGGACCGCCCTAGGGTTCGCGGGACAGGCCTGCTTCTTCATGCGCTTCGTCATCCAGTGGCTCGCCTCCGAACGCAAGAAGAGCAGCGTGATCCCCCCCGCCTTCTGGTTCCTCAGCCTCGCCGGGGGAATGATCGTGCTCGTCTACGGCATCCACCGGCGCGACAGCGTCATCATCGTCGGCCAGATCCCCGGGCTCTTCCTCTATAGCCGCAATCTCTGGCTGATGCGCCAGAGCGCCCGTATCCCCTCTTCCCTATGAACGCGGCGATGAGCGCGACGGCCCCGGACCGTGGCGGACGGGACCTCCTCCTCCTCGCCGTCCTCGGCGCCCTGCTGTTCCTGCCCGGGCTCGGGCGGCACGACGTCTGGAACCCGGACGAGGCGCGCTACGCCGAGGTGGCGCGCGAGATGCCGCTGCTCGGCCACTGGGCGGTGCCGCACCTCAACGGGCAGGTCTACAGCCAGAAGCCGCCGCTCCTCTTCTGGTCGATCGCCTTCTTCGGCCGGCTGACCGGCGGGCTCGACGCCACCGCCGCTCGCCTCCCCTCCGCCCTCGCCGCCATCGGCTCGCTGCTCCTGGTCTACGCCATCGGCCGCCGCTTCTTCGGCCGCCGCGCCGCCTGGATCGCCGCCGCCGCCTTCGCCACCTGCTTCAAGGTGATCTGGCAGGGGAGGTTCGGGCAGATCGACATGCTGCTCACCGGTCTGGTCGCGCTGGGAGTCTGGTTCTGGGTGCGCGGATACACCGAGCGGCGGCCGGGGCTCTACTACTTCTTCTTCCTGGCCGCGGGGCTCGCCACCCTGGCCAAGGGGCCGGTCGGCCTGCTGCCGCCGCTGCTCTCGATCCTCGCCTTCCTCGTCGTCACCCGCGACCGCGAGGAGCTGAAGCGGCTGCGGATCGGCCGCGGCCTGCTCCTCTGGGCCCTGGTGGTGCTCGCCTGGCTGGTGCCGGCCGGGCTCGACGCCGGTCCGGACTACCTGCGGCAGATCGTCTTCCGGCAGAACGTCACCCGCTACGCCAATCCCTGGCACCACTTCGCGCCCCCCTGGTACTACCTGGGGATCCTGCCGGGGGAGTTCTTCCCCTGGTCCTTCCTGCTGCCGGTGGCGATCGTCGCCGGCTGGAAACGGCTCGTCCGGCCGGACGGTATCCGGCCGGACGAAACGCGGCCCGCCGGCATCCTGGAGGAGTCGAGCCGGGCGCTCGACCGGCTGGTCGGGGAACGGGCCCGCGCCGGCTTTCTGTTCTGCCTCTGCTGGGCGGTGGTCACCCTGGTCTTCTTCAGCATCTCGCCGGCCAAGCGGTCGGTCTACATCCTGACCATGTACCCGGCGCTGGCCCTGCTGGCCGGCGCCGGGCTCGACCTCGTCGCCGCCAACTGGCCTCGCTGGCGGCGGGGCGTCGTCATCCCTCTCGGTGGGATCGCCGGGCTCGTCCTGCTGGCCATCGCCGCCCTGCCGGTCGCAGCCCGCAGGCGGCCGGAGGTGGCCGCGCTCGGAGGGAATGCCTTCGTCTACGGGCTGATGGCGATCCTCCTCCCGCTCCTCCTCGGCGCCATCGCCGCCTGGTGGCTGTCCCGGTCGGGCAGGCTCTCGCGCGCCGCGGCCGCGCTCGCCGCGGGCATGGCTTTGACCGGCCTCGGCGTCGCCTTCTACGCCCTTCCCCGCTTCGACGTCTTCAAGTCCGCCCGCGGCCTCTCCAGCGTGCTGGTCTCCCGCATGGCCCCGGGCGAGCCCTACGGGATCTACCCGCGCCTCGACTCCACTTTCCTCTTCCAGACCCGCCGCTTCTGCGAGGAGCTCGACAGCGAGGCCAAGCTCCGGGCCTACCTCGCCCGCCCCGGACGCATCTGGCTGCTGGCGCAGAAGGACGATCTCTCCCGCCTCAGGAACCTCCCGCCGCTGGTCGAGGTGGCCCGCGACGCCGAGCCCCGGGAGGGGTATGTCCTGTTCCTGAAGCCATGAACCGTATTGGTGTTGTAATACACCAGTGATACACTCTTCTCCGGCAGGGAGCCCTGCCGTGGATTTCACAAGGAGAAGAGACATGATCGTCCGCATTCAGCTCGCTCTACTGCTCGCCCTGCTGCTCCCCATCGCCACCCATGCCCAGGCGGCAACGGAGAGCCCCGACCTCGTGGCCCAGAAGAGAACCGTGATCGACATCCGCAATGTCGGCACAGCGATGTGGACCTGGTACAAGGAGGAGGTGGCGCCGCGGCGGAGCCCGGAGTCCCACAAGAAGGCCGAGCAGGAGAGCCAGACGAAAGAGGTGGATTTCCAGCGCGTGCCGGTGATCTCCCGCGAGGACCTGGCGGCGATCCTGGTACCCAAGTACATCGCCGCGATCCCGACCGAGGACGGCTGGGGGCACCCCTACGAGTTCCGGCTCAACACCAAAGACGCCAACGCGATCGTCGTGATGGCGGTGCGCAGCGCCAGCAAGGACGGCCAGCTCTCCGGCAGCCATTACAGCGTCAGCGGCTTCGAGCCCTCCGAGTTCGACCAGGATCTGACCTGGATGGACGGCTACTTCGTCCGCTGGCCCGAGAAGAAGGAGAACGGCCGCTAGGCCCCGCTCAGACCTGCGTGTCGTCCGGAACCAGCAGCCGCTCGATCGCGCGCGCCTTGCCGGTCTCCTCGTCGACGTCGACGAGGGTGCCGGCGAGGCGCACGTCGCGCTTGGCGACCTCGAAGGAGGAGTGGGTCTGGAGGAGGAAGCGCTTGAGCACCTTGTCGGCCCGCATGCCGATCACCGATTCGTAGGGGCCGGTCATGCCCGCATCGGTCTGCAGGGCGGTGCCGTTGGGGAGGATCCGCTCGTCGGCGGTGGGGACGTGGGTGTGGGTGCCGAGCACGGCGCTCACCCGGCCGTCGAGGTAGAAGCCCATCGCCTGCTTCTCGCTGGTCGCCTCGGCGTGGAAGTCGACCAGGATCACCTTGTATTTCGGATCGAGCCCCTTGAGCAGATGGTCCGCCTTGTGGAACGGCGAATCGAGGTTGCTCATGAAGACCACCCCCTCGAGGTTGATCACCGCGACGGGGATGCCGGCCGCCGTCTCCCCCAGGTGCAATCCCTTGCCGGGGTTCCCCGCGGGGTAGTTGGCGGGACGCAGGAGGCGCGGCTCGCGCTCGAGCAGATCGTAGACCTCCTTCTTGTCCCAGACGTGGTTGCCGGTGGTGTAGACGTCGATCGGCAGCTCCGCGATCTCGCGCAGCACGTCCGGGGTGACGCCGAAGCCGCCGGCGGAGTTCTCGACGTTGACCACCACGTAGTCCGCGCGGTGGTGGTCGACCAGCCGGGGGAGCAGGTGCTGAAGGGCGCGCCGGCCCGGCTTGCCGATCACGTCGCCGACGAAGAGCAGCTTCATCGCGCAGTCACCTGGGCAGTTACCTGACAGTTACCGGGCGTACTCGACGGACCGGGTCTCGCGGATCACCGTCACCTTGATCTGGCCGGGGTAGGTCAGCTCCTGCTCGACCTTGCGGGCGATGTCCTTCGACAGCCAGAGCGCCTGCTCGTCGCCGATCTTGCCGCTGTCGACGATGATGCGGATCTCGCGGCCGGCCTGGATGGCGAAGGTCTTCTGCACCCCCTTGAAGCTCGACGCGATCTCCTCCAGCTTCTCGAGCCGCTTGACGTAGGTCTCGAGCACCTCGCGGCGGGCGCCGGGGCGGGCGGCCGAGAGGGCGTCGGCGGCGGTCACCAGCACCGCCTCCACCGTCTGCGGGTCGTAGTCGCCGTGGTGGCAGGCCATCGAGTGGACCACCTCCTCGGTCTCCCCGTACTTGCGCAGCAGGTCAATGCCGATCTGCAGGTGAGTGCCGTCCATCTCGCGGTCGATCGCCTTGCCGATGTCGTGCAGCAGGCCGCCGCGGCGGGCGACGGCGACGTTGGCCTTGAGCTCGGCCGCCATGGTGCCGGCGAGGAAGGCGACCTCCCGGCTGTGATGGAGGACGTTCTGGCCGTAGGAGGTGCGGTAGCGCAGCCGCCCCAGGAGCTTGATCAGCTCCGGATGCATGCCGGGGATGCCCAGCTCCAGCAGCGCCGCCTCCCCCTCCTGCAGGATCTTCTGCTCGAACTCCGCCTTGACCTTCTCGACGATCTCCTCGATGCGCGCCGGATGGATGCGGCCGTCGACGATCAGCCGCTCGAGCGCCACCCGGGCGACCTCGCGGCGGAACGGATCGAAGCCCGAGAGGATCACCGCCTCCGGAGTGTCATCGACGATCAGGTCGACGCCGGTGGCCGTCTCGAGGGCGCGGATGTTGCGCCCCTCGCGGCCGATGATCCGCCCCTTCATCTCGTCGTTGGGGAGCATGACGACCGAGACCGTGGTCTCGGAGACGTAGTCCGAGGCGGCGCGCTGGATGGCCATGCCGATGATCCGCTGGGCCTGCCGGGAGGCCTGCTCGCGGGCCTCGTCCTCGATGCGCTTGACGATGTGGGCGGCCTCGATCCTGGCCTCCCCTTCCATCACCCGCACCAGCTCGTCCTTGGCCTGCTGGGCGGTGAGGCCGGCGATCTGCTCGAGCTTGACCCGCTCCTCCGCGAACAGCCGCTCGACATCCGACTCGCGCTTCTCGACGCTCTTCTCGCGGGTGACCAGCGAGCGGTCGAGCTGCGACAGATCCTTCTCGCGGCGGGTGAGATCCTCGGTCCGCTTGTCGAGGCTGTCTTCCTTCTGGGTGAGGCGGCGCTCCTGCGCCTCGAGCTCGGCGCGCCGCTTGCGGGAGACCTTCTCGAACTCGCTGCGCGCCTGGAGGAGCTTCTCCCGCGCCGCGATCTCGGCTTCCCGTATCTGGGACTCGCTCTGCCGCCGGGCGTCGTCGACGACCTGGGCGGCCTCGCGTTGCGCGGCGTCTATCACGCGCTTTCTCTCGTGGCGCACGGAGCGCCAGCCGAAGACGAGGACCAAGACCGCGGCGGCCAGAAAAGCCACGGCCAGAATGATGATTTCGGTATTCACCGGTTGCCCCTTATATATGCACAAGGGAACCCGGCGAGATCTGGGAAGGCCTCCTCGCTAAAGAGGAGGAAGGTAAAGGGCATCCCCCGCGGGACCGTGTGGGCCCGTGCGTTTAGAACCTAACGCAACAGGTGGGTGTCCGCTTCGTGAGCCGTCAGCGTCCTCGTCGAAAGCGAGGCTGGCACAGGCCCACGAGTAAAAGACTCCCGTATAAAGAATGTTGGTTCTACAATCGTAGTACCCATCGCGAACCACACGGGGGATGCTGACCCTTGTTCCATAATATTTTTAGCTGACGCCGCCGCCCCTGTTTCAACTCTCCAGGGCTTGAGTTAATTCCTCCGCCAGCGCCGCCACCTTCTCCCTGATCTCGACCCGTTCCCCTTCTTGCCGACTCTGAATCTGGAACAGCTCGTCGGCGAGATTGAGCGCCGCCAGGATTGCGATCCGGGCCGTATCGCCCTTCACGTGCTCGGCCACCTCCCGCATCTTGCGGTCCACGAGGTCGGCCAGCTCCTGGAGGTACCCGTTCTCGTCGCTGCCGCGAACGGTGTACACCTCGCCGAAGATCTCAACCTGACTCGTGGTTGAAGTGGGCAGAGGCATAGTTATCCCATCCGTCGGTAGTGCCTACCCGGCCAGCAAGTTCCGTAATGCCAGCGGTTTGGCCAGCGTCAATATACCACAGGTGTCAAAACAGCCAGGAAAGGGGTCAACCCCGTGCCGTCCTGGCACGCGGACGGTACAATGCGTCCTCCGTGCCCGTCTACCCCGCCCTCCTCCACCTGCTCTTCCGCCTCGACCCCGAGACCAGCCACGGCATCGGTCTCGGCGCCCTGCGCGCCGCCCGGGCGGTGCCGGGAATCGGCGGAATCCTCGGCTGGCATTACCTGGTGGATGCCGCCCCGCTACGCCAAACCTTGTTCGGCCGCGAATTCGTCAATCCCATGGGGCTCGCCGCGGGCTTCGACAAGAACGCGGAGGCCGTGCGCGCCATTCCGGCGCTCGGCTTCGGCTTCACCGAGGTGGGCACCGTCACTCCCCTGCCGCAGCCGGGCAACCCGCGCCCCCGGCTCTTCCGCCATCCGGCCGGGCGCAGCCTGCAGAACGCCCTCGGCTTCAACAACGCCGGCATGGCGGCGATGCGCCGCCGCCTGGAGCGAGCCCGTCCCGCTCCCCTCCCCGTCGGCGTCAACCTCGGCAAGAACAAGGCGACCCCGCCGGAGCGGGCGCTCGACGATTACGAGACGCTGATCCGCGGTCTCCACGACCTCGCCGACTATCTGGTGGTGAACCTCTCCTCACCCAACACCCCCGGCCTGCGCGACCTCCAGAACGAGGAGTTCCTCTGCGCCCTCTTCGGGCTGGCCAAAGGGATCACCGCCAAGCCGATCCTGGTGAAGATCGCCCCCGACCTCGAGCCCGGCGCGGCGGTGCGCTTGAGCGAGATCGCCGTCGAAGCCGGCGCCGCCGGCGTGATCGCCACCAACACCACGATCGACTACTCGCTGCTGCCGGGAGCCAAGGACTTCGGCGGCCTCTCCGGTCGGGTGCTGCGCGAGAAGAGCTTCCGGATCTTCGAGGCGGTGGCGAAAGCGCTGTTCGGCAGGGCCGTGCTGATCAGCGTCGGAGGGATCGATTCCGGCGCCGAGGCCTACCGGAGGATCCGGGCCGGGGCCTCGCTGGTGCAGATCTACACCGCCCTGGTCTACGAGGGACCCGGGCTGCCGCGGCGGATCAACGAGGAATTGCTGGCGTTGATGGAACGGGATGGGGTGAAAGGGATGGCGGAGGCGGTGGGGGCGGACCGGTGAGGGGGGCAGGCCTTCGGTGCCGATGGGGCGCCCCCGTCCCGATAGGCAGAATGCCTGTACCGGTCAGAGCCCCGCCAACCCCGCCAGCCGCTCGGTCAGCGCTTCCACCCGCCGCCGCACCTCATTCCGCTCGACCTCCCAGCTCCGGGCCGCCGCGGCGGCCTCGGCGCGCTCGGTCTCAGCGGCGGCGAGATCTCTTTCCAACCCACGGACGCGTACGCGGAGCGCTTCGATCTCCTCGTCCACGTCGCCGTCCCCCTCGGGCGCGGCCGGCGGGATGGAGAGCAGCGAGACCTCGGATTCGAGGTCCCGGATGCGGTCCCGCAGCGAGCGGTTTTCCTCGTTGAGATCACCCAGGCGCGCGACGGCGTCGCGCACCCGGGTTTCCAGACTGTCCAGCCACTCGATCTCCACGGCGGCCTACCCCTTCCGCCTCACCCCTGGGCGGCGGCGCCGGACTGCGAGCCCAGCGCCGTCTTCGCCATCTCGGCGAGGCCGGCGAACCCGGCGGGATCGGTGACGGCGATGTCGGCCAGCACCTTGCGGTCGAGCGTCGAGCCGGCGGCCTTGAGGCCGGCGATCAGGCGGCTGTAGGACAGCCCATTCAGGCGGGCGGCGGCGTTGATGCGCACGATCCACAGGCTGCGAAGCTGGCGCTTCTTCTGCCGCCGGTCGCGATAGGCATAGCCCAGCGCCTTGTCCACGGCCTGCTTGGCCATGCGGTAGGCGTTCGACTTGGTTCCCCAGAAGCCGCTGGAGAGCTTGAGGATCTTCTTCCGTTTCTGGTGGCGCTTGGTACCGCGCTTTACACGAGCCATCGTCTAGAACCTCGTTTCTGCTCCGTGCCCATGGTGGAGGGAGCGGTCGGTGGCCCACACGGCCGGCTGACTGCCAAGTCCTGGCCAGGTCCGGGGGCCGCGGCTCCGGGGGCAGGTCCTTCCCGCCGGCAGCCGTCGTGGTGATGGGTAGGGCGGCCACACAGGGCCGCCCCTACTGGTGCAGCATGCTTTTGATCGTGCCGGCGAACGCGGGGGAGACCTCCACGGACTTGCGCAGCTTGCGCTTCCGCTTGGTGGTCTTCTTGGTCAGGATGTGGCTGTGCATCGACTGGTGGCGAGTCACCTTGCCGGTTCCCGTGACCTTGAAACGCTTCGCGGCACCCTTGTGCGTCTTCTGCTTCGGCAAGGGTGTCTCCTTTCTTCCCTTGGGGGCGGGAGACGACTGCGTCCCGCCCGTTTGCTTAACCGTATCCTGCCTGACCGTACCGAGGTAACCCGTACCCTAAGAGGCCGTCTCGCTGGACTCGACCCGCTTGGGCCCGCTGTGACGCGGCGGACCAAAGATGACGTGCATCCGGTTGCCCGCCATTTCGGGCGACGATTCTAGCACTCCATGCTCCCCCAGGTCAGCCTGGAACCGCTTGAGGAGCTTGTGGCCGAGATCCTGGCGCGCCATTTCGCGCCCCCGGAACTGGACCGTCGCCTTCACCTTGTCGCCCTCGCCCAGGAACCGGATGGCGTTCTTGAGCTTGAAGTCATAGTCATGCTCGTCGATGTTGGGCCGGAACTTGACCTCTTTGACGTGGATGATCTTCTGCTTCTTCTTCGACTCGTGCGACTTCTTCTTCTGCTGGTACAGGAACTTGCCGAAATCCATGATCCGGCAGACCGGCGGCTTGGCCGTCGGAGCCACTTCCACCAGGTCGAGCTGCAGTTCCTGAGCCCGCCGCAACGCCTCTTCGATCGGCACGATGCCGCCCTGGCCGCCATCGGCCTCCACCAGGCGCACTTCGCGAACCCGGATGCGCTCATTGATCCGCGTCGTCTTGTCGATGTTTAGCTCACCCCCAGGGAGCGTCGGGCTTGCGCCCGTCGGTTCGTGTTCAGATCCATTCTCCTATCTTAGTGTTCAAAGCTCGCGGCTGCGCGCCGCTGAAAGCTCGCGCACCCGCGCCAGAAAGTCGCTCGTGGGCATCGCCCCCAGATCCTCGCCGGCGCGCCGGCGCACCGAGACCGTCCCGTCCTCCGCCTCGCGCGCCCCGACCACCAGCATGTAGGGCACCTTCTGCACCTGCGCCTCGCGGATGCGGTAGCCCAGCTTCTCGTTGCGCGCGTCGAGCTCCGCCCGCACACCGGCCGCCGCCAGCGATTTGCGCACCGTCTCGCCATACTCGGCAAACTTCTCCGAGATCGGCAGCACCACCGCCTGCACCGGCGCCAGCCACAGTGGGAACGCGCCCGCCGTCTGCTCGATCAGAATCGCCATGAATCGCTCGATAGAGCCTAGCATGGCGCGGTGGATCATCACCGGCGCGTGCTCGCCGCCGTCCGCCCCCACGTAGGAGAGGTTGAAGCGCCGCGGCATCTGGTAGTCGAGCTGCACCGTGCCGAGCTGCCAGCTCCGGTTCAGCGAGTCGCGCACGTGGAAGTCGATCTTCGGCCCATAGAAGGCGCCGTCCCCGGGGTTGACCTGGTAGGCCAGGCCCTGGTGGTCGAGCGCCTGCGCCAGCGCACCCTCGGCCCGGTCCCAGAGCTCATCCGAGCCGACCCGCTTCTCCGGCCGCGTCGACAGCTCGATCCGCACCTCCTCGAAGCCGAAGGTCCGGTAGACCTCCAGGATCATCTCGGCGGCCGCCAGCACCACCTCCTCGACCTGCTCCTCGGTGCAGAAGACGTGGGCGTCGTCCTGCGAGAAGGAGCGCACGCGGAAGAGCCCGTTGGTCACCCCGCTACGCTCGTAGCGGTGGAGCCGGCCGACGTCCGCGTAGCGGATGGGCAAGTCGCGGTAGGACCGCAGCCGGGTGCCGAAGATCAGGCAGTGGGTCGGGCAGTTCATCGGCTTGACCGCCATCTGCCGCTCGTCCACATCGGTGAAGAACATGTTCTCGCCGTAGTTGGCCCAGTGCCCGGAGATCTTCCAGAGCTCGGCGTCCAGGATCTGCGGCGTGATCACCTCGCCGTAACCGTAGCGGGCGTTGAGCTCGCGCACGTAGTCGGTCAGCGCGACGTAGATCGAGCCCCCCTTGGGGTGGATGAACGGCATCGCCGGCGCCATCGGATTGAAGCTGAACAGGTCGAGCTCCTGGCCCAGCCGGCGGTGGTCGCGCGCCCGCGCCGCCTCCTGCGCCGCCGCGTACTCGTCCATCTCCTTCTGGGAGAGGAAGGCGGTGCCGTAGATGCGCTGCAGGCGCTCGTTCTTCTCGTCCCCCTTGAAGTAGACGGCGGAAGCCTCGAGCAGCCGGACGGCGCCGATCTGCGACAGGCTCTGCGCGTGCGGACCCCGGCAGAGGTCGGTGAACCGGCCGTCCTTGTAGAGGGTGATCGTCTCCCCCTCGGGGATGTCCTTGAGCCGCTCGACCTTCAGGGTCTCGCCCAGCTCGCGGAAGATCCGCTCGGCCTCCTCGCGGGTGACCTCGACGCGCTCGAACGCGCTCCCCTCGGCGAGAATCTCGCGCATCTTCTCCTCGATCTTCTCGAGGTCCTCGGGGGTGAAGGGGCGCGGGAAGCGGAAGTCGTACTGGAACTTCTCGCTGTGGTCCTGGCGTCCGGCGTCGTACTCCGCCTCCGGCCAGAGCCGCTTGACGGCGTCGGCCAGCACGTGCTCGGCGCTGTGGCGGATGAACTCGCCGGCCTCCGGGCTCTTGGTGGTGAACAGGCGGAACTTCCCCCCCTGCCGCAGGGGAAGACGGAGGTCGACCTTGCGGCCGTCGAGCTCGGCGCCGACGGCATCCTTGGCCAGGCGGGGACCGATCGAGGCGGCCACCGCGAGCGGAGTGGTGCCCGCGGGCACCGTGCGCACGGAGCTGTCGGGCAGGATCAGTTCGATAGCTTCAGTCATGGTCTCCATCGGACCATCCGGGATCTTTGAAAAATGAGGTTCTCTCTCGGGCCGCGGCCCGCGCCGGTGAAGGTCACGAGCGGGGGGGTTGGTAGGCGCTAGCGGACTCGAACCGCTGACCTCTACCGTGTGAAGGTAGCGCTCTAACCAGCTGAGCTAAGCGCCTGGGCATGAGGCTGAAATTCGGATCACCAGTTTGGATGCTATCTCCGGGCTTCTCTATCGATCGATCTGGCGCCGAATCCACTCCTGAAAAGCTTGGTAGGCCCAAGCGGACTTGAACCGCTGACCTCTACGATGTCAACGTAGCGCTCTAACCAACTGAGCTATGGGCCTGTTCCATTCCCTCCCTGGCTTGGTCGCCAAGGGAGGGGAAGGGTAACAAAGGCGGGCGAAGGTGTCAACGAGGGCGGCGTTAGCCGGTAGTGGAGCACTCGATGCACTGGCTCTGCCCCGAGGCTTCATTGCACGTGTAGCAGGTGCAACTGCAGGGTCCCGGCCAACTGCTGACGCCGCCCGCGGCCTCCGAGAGGCGGTCGCGGTTGAGAGTCTGGAGGGTCTCCCGGCTGAGGCTGAGCTTTTTCGACTTCTTGTTCATGGCGTATCCTCCTTGTCCGCTTCATTATAGATCTTGAACTATATAAACAAGCCAAGACCTGGCGGTACGAGCGAAGACGGCGGACCTGAAAGCCAGGATGACGCTTCGGGAAGAAAGACGGCGGCTCAGAAACCAGGATGGCGCCGCGGGAAGAAAGATGGAGGCTCAGAAAGCCAGGATAGCGTCGCGGGAAGAAAGACGGAGGCTCAGAAAGCCAGGATAGCGTCGCGGGAAGAAAGATGGGCGCACGGGAAGCTAAAAAAATGGCCGGGAAACCAAAACAGCCGTCCGGATGGCAAAAACGAGGGCCGGGAAGCTGAAAAACGCGGCGGGGAACTGTTTATACCCGAATCCTGGCGCCGGAGAGGGCATCCTGGCCTCACGCCCGGTTCCAGAGAGTTTTCGCCTAGATCACCGGCCCGCGCACCCGCGCCAGCCACCCTTTCAGGTATTCCCCCTGCGGATGGGTGATGGCGACCGGGTGGTCGGGCGCGGCGGCGAGCGGCTCCAGGAGGTCGACGCGCACCCCGGCCTCGACCGCGGCGGCGAAGAAGATCTGGCGGAAGAGCTTGGTGTCCACCGCGCCGCTGCAACTGAAGGTCAGCAGAAAACCCCCGGGCTCGACGCGCGACAGCGCCAGGCGGTTCAAGTCCTTGTAGGCGCGGGCCGCGGCGTCGAGATCCGGGCGCTTGCGCACCAGCGGCGGCGGATCACAGATCACCAGCCCGTACTTCTCCTCCCGCTGGCGCAGGTCCTCGAAGACGTTGGCCTTCACCCACTCGATGCGCTCGGTGGGGAAGCCGTTCAAGGTGACGTGGTCGCGCCCGCGCTCGATGATGCGGCTGGAGGACTCGACGCAGACCACCTTGCCCGCCCCGCCCCGCAGAGCGTAGAGCGCGAAGGCGCCGGTGTGGGCGAAGAGGTCGAGCACGGTGCGGCCGGCGGCGAAGCGCTCGGCCCGCCGGCGGTTCTCGCGCTGGTCGCAGTAGAAGCCGGTCTTCTGCCCGCCGGTGATCTCGGCCTGGAAGAGCAGCCCCGACTCGGCGAAGCGCGCCTCGGCCGGCGGCTCCCCCGCGATCACCTCGTCCCCCTCGGTGGCCAGCCCCTCGGCCCGCCGCGCCGGCACATCGTTCGATTGCACGATCGCGGCCCCGGGAACCGCGGCGGCGAGGGCGGCGTAGGCCTCGCCGCGCAGGGCCTCGAGACCGGCCGCCGTGATCTGGCTCACCAGCACGTCGCCGAAACGGTCCACCGTCCACCCCGGGACGCCGTCCCCCTCGGCGTTGAGCAGCCGGTAGCCGGTGGTCTCCGGTGGCACCAGCGCCTCGCGCAGGGTGAGCGCCTCGGCGATGCGGTCGGCGAAGAAGCGGCTGTCGGCCGCCTCGACGCCGGCGCCCAGCATGCGCACACGGATCTGCGAGCGGGGGCTGTGCAGACCGAGGCCGAGGGGTTTGCCACGGGAGTCGAAGACCCGGGCGAGCGGGGCGCCGGCCGGGCCGTCGAGGCGGTCGACGGCGCCCGAGAAGATCCACGGGTGGCCTTCGCGGACCGCCTTCTCGCGCCCCGGCTTGAGGTGGACCCGGACCTCGACGCCGGGAGCGAGACCGCTAACGGCCCGCTCCCCCGCCGCCGGCCTTCGCGGGGTTGCGCGGGACGCTGAAGCGCAGGGAGCTGGTCCGCGGGGCGGCGCCGGTCAGGGTGATCCGCATCTCGTAGTCCCCCGGCGCCAGATCGGCGGGCAGGCGGAAGGTGGCGACGGCGCGGTCCGGCCCGCCGGCGGTGCCGGCGAGCCGGCCGGTGATCGCCAGATTGCCGCCCGGGATCTCGCGGCCGCCGGCGGCGACCACCGTGGCCACCCCCTTCCACGGCCCGGCGCCGAGGTTGTAGCCGGCGAGGACGACCCGCACCTCGCGGCCGGGCGCCAGCGCCGGCTTGACCGCCGGCACGAACGGCTGGTCGCGGAGGAGGAAGGGATTGGCGGGCGGGGCGCCCTCCCCCCGCGGCTCCTCGCGCACCAGCAGGGCGTTGCTCGGCGCCGCCGGCAGGAGCGGCGGCAGCAGGAGCGGCTCCCCCTGCTCGAAGGCGGGCACGCGGAGCGGCAGCACCTTGAGGCCGGAGGCACCGTTGGCGCCGTTGCGCACCAGCACCCGCAGGGAGTAGTCGCCGGGCAGCAGGTCGACGTGGCCGAAGAACTGGAGGCCGCTCTGGCGCACCGGCGACCCGGACCTGGCGAGGTCGAGGCCGACCGTCTGGGTGAAGAAGTCGTGCACCGCTCCCCCCTCGTCGAGGGCGTAGGCGTAGATCTCGACCGGCAGGGCGGCCGGCTGCGGGCCGGCGAGCAGGGAGGGGCCGTCGATCGCGATCAGGACCGGCACGTACGCCTTCTCCCCCGCCGACCGGAACGGCGCCGCAAGCACCGCGGCGCCGACGCCGTCGCTCTCCTCGCCGCTCATCACCTGGTTGGCGGCGGCGAGCAGCTTCTCGATCAGATCTTCCTGGGCGTAGGGCTTCGGCGGATAGTAGCCGGGCCGGTGGACGAGCCGGGCGCCGCGCGAGGGAGAATTGAGCACCACCCGCAGCCGGTGGAAGTCGCTGTCGGACCCCTTCTCGGGCTCGACGGCGAGGACGTAGGTGACGCTGGTGCGACGCAGCATCTGGCTCATCGCCACACCGAGGTCGTTGAAGCTCTCGTAGAGCTCGCCGCCGGTGCCGCGGGCCATCATCAGCAGGCTGTCGCGCCCCCCCGCCCGCGGCGGCCCCTGGTCGGCGCCGGCGCGCAGGCCGCCGATGTCCACCGCCTGGATGGTGCAGTCGGCGCGGCGGAACTCCTCGATCATCCGCTCGACGGCGTTGGCGGTCTCGGTGAGGCCGTAGCGCTCCTCGGAGGAGACCCGCCAGGACTCGCCCCGGAGGAGGAGCTCGCGCATCTCGTCCTGGCGGTCCGCGCTCGCCACCCCCTCCAGGAGGTCGGCGTCGAACCCCTCGGAGAGGAAGATCAGGTATTTGCGCCCTTCCACCACCGCCAGCTGCCGGGCAAGGTCGGAGAGCGAGCGGGTGAAGAGGTCGACCTGGGTCTTGAGGGCGGAGCGGTCGGCCCGCGCGACCCCCTGGGTCATCTCCATGGGGGTCATGGTCGCCATGTCGACGACGTCGGCCAGGGGATCGCGAGAGAGCGGCCGGACGCCGGCGATGGTGTTGCCCACCCCCAGCATCTCCTGCAGCACGAGGCGCAGCGGATCGACGGCGCGCGGCGTCAGATCGGGGAGGCCGAGGGAGGCGAGGGCGTTGCCGATCTGCCGGCGGTCGGCGGTGTAGCCGAGAACCAGTTGCGGCCCGCGCAGCGAGCTGTAGGTGGCCACCGCCACCAGGTCGGTCGGGTGGAGCTGGGAGAGCAGCCCGGCCGCCGCCTGCCGCGCCCGCGCGATCGACCGTGGCTCGGAGAAGGCGAGGTCGAAGAGGAAGAGGAAATGGCGCCGGGCGGCGGCCGGCACCCCGGCCGCTCTTCCCGAGGACGGCCCAGCGGCGGCCGGCGCCGCGAGGTCGAGCGACTCGAAGCCGGTGACCGCCAGCCGGCGCCGCCCCTCCCAGACCTGGAAGTCGGCGGCCTGGAGGCCGCGCACCGGCTCGCCGTCACGCACCACCTGCACCGGCACGTCGATCGACAGCACCTGGGTGGTGCCGGAGAAGGCGGAGGGGGGCGGCGGCGCCTGGCCCCACGCCGCGACGGCGGCGCCGCAAACGAGGAGCGCGACGGCCAGGCCGCCGCGCCGGATCGTCCCGTCCGGCCGCATCGGCGTCAGCGCCCTCCGGGCGCCCCCGCCGCTCCCACCGTGAACTGGCTGGTGCTGCTCTCCGCCTTGCCGGCGCCGTCGGTCAGCGTGACGCGCAGCGAGTAGGTGCCCGGCGGCAGGGCGGCGGGCGGCTGGAAGGTGGCGAGCAGGCGGGAGGGACCGGCGCCGCTGCCGATCTCCTTGTCGACCACCTTGAAGGCGCCGCCCGGCATCTCCTGGCCGTCGGCCGCCATCACCTGGGCCTGGGCCTTCCACTCCCCCGGCTGCAGGTTGTAGCCGACCAGGACGAGCTGCGCGTCCTTCCCCGGGGTGAGCACCGGCCGCGAGGCGGGGATGTACGGCCTCTCCTTGAGCATGAAGGGGTAAGGCAACTGCTGGCCCGCCTTCGGGGTCTCCGGCACCGCGACCCAGCGGCCGGGGGTCTCCTGGAACAGGGCGGGCAGCAGCGTCGCCTGGCCCGTGGGGGGCACGGTGACCGGGGTCACCCGCAGGCTGGTCGCTCCGGTGGAGCCGTTGCGCACCAGGGTGCGCACCGAGTAGGTGCCCGGCGCGAGCTCGACGTGGCCGAAGAACTTGAGGCCGGTCTGGCGCAGCGACGACTCGACCTTGGTGAGGTCGAGGCCGATCGTCTGGTTGAGGAAGTCCTGGATCGTGCCGCTGGCGTCCAGCGCATAGATGTAGATCTCGACCGCCAGCTTCGGATCCTGCTTGCCGGCGAGCAGCGTCGCGCCGTCCACCTCGATCACCACCGGCACGTACGCCCGCTCCTTGCCGCCGAACGGCGCCGCCAGCACGGAGGTGGCGATCGTGCCGCTATCCTTGCTCATCAGGTCGCTGGCGGCCTCCAGCAGCCTCACCTGCACCGGCTGGCTCTTGAAGGGGACCGGAGCGTAGTAGCCCGGCCGGGCGACCACCCGCGTGCCGCGCGGGGCGTTCTTGAGCTCCACCTTCAGGTTGTGGAACGAGCCGTCCGGCTTGAGGTCGGCGGGCTGGAACGACAGCACGTAGGTGACGCCGGTGCGGCGCAGCATCTGCCCCATGGCGGCCGAGAGGTCGTTGTAGTTCTCGAACAGCTCGCCGCCGGTGCTCTTGGCCATGTTGAACAGCGTTTCGCGGCCGTCCGCCCGGCTCGCGCCCTGCTGGCCGCCCGCTCGCAGGCCGCCGATGTCCACCGCCTGGATCACGCAGTCGGCGCGGCGGAACGACTCGAGCATCTTCTCGACGGCGTTCAGCGAGTGGCTGCTGCCGAACCGGTCGTCCGAACCGGTGGCGTCGGTGGGGGCGATGATCCGCCCCGCGTCACCGGCGTCGAAGCTGACACCCTCGTCATCCCCCGCGCTCACCGGACCGGTGTTCGACTTGCCGGAGACCAGCGAGGCGTCGAACCCCTCGGAGAGGTAGACCACGTACTTTCGCCCCTCGACCTCCGCCATCAGGCGGGCGAGGTCGGAGAAGGAGCGGGTCAGGCCGAGCACCTGCTGCTCCTGGGCCTTGCGCTCGGCGTGCGCGGCGCTGGCGGCGAAGTTGGCCAGCGTATCGATGAGGGCGTCCTCTTTCGCCGCCGCGCGCTCGCTGGCGCCCGACGACGCCGCCGCCGGCTGCTTGAAACGGCTCGCCAGGGCCTCGGAGTAGACCAGCTTCAGCGGGTCGGGCGAGCGGTCGGCCAGCTTCACCGTCCCCAAGGTGTCGATGGCGGCGGCGATCTGCCGGCGGTCGGGGGTGAAGCCGAGCACCAGTTGCGGCCCCTGCTGCGTGCTGTAGGTGGCGACCGACACCAGATCGGTCGGATGGAGGGTGTCGACCACCTTCTGGGCCGCTTCCCGAGCCTTGACGACCGACTTCGGCTCCGAATAGGAGAGGTCGAACATCAGCAGGAAATGGCGCCGCGCCGAGGCGGGAACAGGAACCGCCGGAGCCCCCGCCGCCGCGGGAGCGGTGAGGTCGAGGACGTCGAAGCCGGTGACCGGCACCTTCCTGCGGCCGTCGTAGAGCTCGAAATCCTTGGCGGTCATCCCCCGCACCGGCTCGCCGTCCTTGATCACCTGGACGGGGACCTCGACGACGACCACCTGCGTCGACTCGGAGAACGTCTGCTGGGCGGCGCGGCCGGGCACGGGCGCGAGCCCGAGCCCCGCGACGGCCAGCAGGGCGGCGAGGCGTTGCACTCGACTAGACCTGTTCATTCATCGTCCTTTCAGCCCTCGGGTGAATTCCTTCTCCTCCAACATGGGATGGCAAAAGATAAAAATACCACCAAAGGGGCCGGCGGACCCGGCAAGCGTCAACGAACGACCTGGAACGGCAAGGAATTCATCTGCTTGTGTCCGGTGAGGGGGTCGGTCACCGCCACCCGCAGGACGTACTCGCCGGCGCCGAGGCCCGCCGGATCGAAGGTGGCGACCAGCTTGTCGAAACCCTGGATGCCGGTGGCGGTGCGCTCCACCTGCGTCAGCTTGCCCAATGGCGAGGTCTTGCCGTCGGCCGCCAGCACCTCCCCCTTGACGGCGAGATCGCCCTTGCCCAGGTTGTAGGCCACCAGGCAGAGCCGGGCGGTCTTCTCTTCCCGCAACACCGGGTAGGCGGCGGGCACGTAGGGCTCGCCCGCGACGGTGAACGGATAGACGACCGACCCCTGGGAATCGCCGGCCTGCTCGCGCACCAGCAGCCACTTCTGGCGCTCCTCGATGAAGAAGGGGGGGAGCAGGACCGGCTGCGCCGCGCTGTAGACGGGCACCGTCAACGCCACCGTCTGGACCCCGGTGCGCCCGGTGTCGGCGTTGCGCACCAGCACGCGGATCTGGTAGGCGCCCGGCTCCAGGTCGAAATGGCCGTAGTACTTGACCCCCCCCTCCGCGATCCCCTGCCGCGCCTTCCCCTTGTCGAGGTCGAGCGCCACCCGGCGGTTGAAGAAATCGAGCATCCGCCCCTTTTCATCGCTCACGTAGGCGTAGATCTCGACGTTCAGCTTCTTGCCCGTCACCCCGGTGAGCAGGCTCGGACCGCCGGCCTCGATGATGACCGGCACGTAGGCCTGGCCCGGCGTGGCGCGGAACGACGCCGCCAGGACGTTGAGGGCGAGGTCCCGCTTCGGCGCGGCGCTGGCGATGTCGTCGGAGGCGAGGAGGTTCTTCTCCAGCGGATCGAGATCCTTGAACGGCCGCGGCGCGAAGTAGCCCTCGCGATGGGTCAGCCGAGCTCCCGCCGGCAGCTTCGCCTTGACCTTCAGACGGTGGTAGGCGCCGTCGGTCTTGAGGTCCGAACGCTCGAAGGTGAGCAGGTAGGTGACGCTCGTCTGCTCGAGCACCTGGTTGAGGGGGTCGCGCAGATTGTTGGCGTCCTTGAACAGGTTCCCCCCGGTCTCGTGGGCGATGTAGAAGAGGCCCGCCTCGCCGTTCGGGCGGGCCTGCTGGTCGGCGCCGGCCCGCAGCCCTCCGATGTCGACCGCGTGGATCACGCAGTCGGAGCGGCGGAACACCTCCAGCATCCGGCGGAGGTTGTCCTGCACGGAGGTGTTGCCGTAGCGCTGGTCGTTGTCCACGTAATAGGACTGCCCGAAGATCACCCGGTCGTTGTCCACCAGCGCGTCCGGGTCGGTGGTGTCGCGGCCGACGAACAGCCGGCTGTCGAACCCTTCGGAGAAGAAGACGACCTGCTTGCGCCCCTCCACCGAGCTGAGCGACCGCGCGACCTGGGAGAGCGCCCGCGAGTAGGAGGCGATCCGCCCCATCTGGAAGTCGCGCTCCTGCTTCTCGGCGACGAGGGCGATCGACTGCAGGTATTCGTACAGCACCTGATCCTGCTGAGCGCGCAACGGCGATTCGCCGCCGCGGCCGGCGGTTTCCGAGAGCAGGGCGGTGTCGGGCGGCTCGACCAGGAAGCGCAGCGGCTCGCTCCGCGTCCGGGCGTCGAAGGACTGGCGGTAGCCGAGCGTGTCGACGGCCCGCGCCAGTTGCGAGCGGTCGGGGGTGAAGGTGACGACCAGCTTGGGCCCGCTCTCCAGCGAATAGGTGGCCACCGCCGCCAGGTCGGTCGGCTGCAGCGAGTGGAGCACGAAATCGCGCGCCGCGGTGCGTGCCCTGAGGATCGAGGAGGGGGTTGAGAAGGAGAGATCGAACAGCAGCAGGAAGTGGCGCCGCGCCGCCGAGCGCAGATCCGCCGGGGGGGGCGCCGGGGCGGCGGCGGCCCCGGGAGCGGCGGCGCTCTCCACGGGGTTCAGGAGCTTGAGGTCGATCACCTCGAAGGAGCTGATCTTCTGCCGGTCGCCGCCGTCGTAGATCTCGAAGTCCTCGGCCGAAAGCCCGCGCACCGGCTGGCCGTCGCGGGTGACGACGTTGACCGGCACCTCGATCGAGGTCACCTGCGAGGAGCCCTCGAAGGTCTGGGCCGGGAGGACCGTCGTGACGGCGAGCGGCAGGGCGAGGGCGAGAAGGAGGCTCGAGAGCCGGTGGTGGAAAGCTGGAGACGAGCGCATCGCGAACTCCTTGTGATGGCCGTGGAAAATCATGGTACTCCGGGGACGGCCGCCCCGTACAGCTCCGAGTGCGGAAAGAAGGCGTACCAGCCGAGCCAGAACGACACGTGTCCGGGGAGCCGCTCCAGCGCCGGGGCCTCGGGGTCCGGCGCCGCCGGCGCGAGAGTCTCCTCGCCGGCGGTCCAGCGGCGCCCTTCGCCGTCGACCAGCTCGCCGGCGGCGCCGCCGGGGCGCGGCGCGAACGTGCGGCCGCCGCGGCGGTAGGCGCGCACCGCGCCGGAGCCCGGATCGGCCACCACCACCAGGGGCTCCTCCCCCAGCCGGTCGTTGATCACCCGCTCGGCGAGCGCGCGCTGGACGGGGTAGGCCTTGGCCCGCTCCCCCAGGCGCACCGCGTAGACCTCGGCCTTGGGATCGAGCGCGCCGCTCTTCGGCCAGACCGGAAAGGCGACGCCGGCCCGCCGCTGCTCGGCGGCGCCCGGCAGGTAGCGATACCCCCAGCGCCGCTCCATTTCGCGGTCGAGGGCGAGGACGGAGGTCTCGGGGTGCCGGGCGAGCCACTCCTTCCAGGTGGTGACGACGACCGGCAGCAACGTCAGCCGCGCCGTGCCGGCGGCGAGCCGGCCGAGCACCGGCACGCCGGTCAGATTGCCCCACAGCGTCCGCGTCTGGCGATCCATCATCAGCTTGTTAGACCGGTAAAGCAGGCCGGAGGTTCCAAAGGTGTACGCCTCGCCCGCCGGACCGCGGGTGGCGTAGAGCACGCCCGAGCCGCAGAGGGTGCAGTAGGAGAGGGTGACCGGCTCGCCCCCCAGGACGTCGTTGACCATCTCGTGCCAGTCGAGGATGCGCAGGGGGTAGGCGCGAGCCTCGCCCCGCACGCTGACGCCGAAGACCCGCTCGGTCCCGGTGAGGTACGCGGCCGCCGCCGCCGGCACGTGGGCGGGGCGGTCGAGCGCCGGGATCCCCTCGGGCGGCACGCCGCCGAAGACGATCTCCTCGGGGCGGATGCGGGCCGGGGCCCCCTCGTAGAGGAGAGCCGCGAAGCCGGGATCGATGCGCGCCAGCAGCTCCCCCTTGAACTTCAGGTACCCCGGTTTGGCGGTCAGGTCCTGCCGCCGCTCCACCAGCTCCACCCAGTCGTGGTAGCGCTCGCCGGGGCGCTCGCCGGTGAGGGTGGCGAGCGCCGCCAGCGCCGCCGCGCGCTCCCCCCTGGGCAGGAAGAAGTAGGCGTCGATCAGCCCCGGCACCAGCGATGGATCGCGCGACTCGGCGAGCGCCCGGGCCGCCGCCCGCCGCTCCGCCGCCGGGCCGGCGACCAGACGGCGCAGCAGGCCGTAGCCGTCCTCCGAGGAGAGCGCCGGCTTCGACGGGGAGGCGGGGCCTGCCGCCGCCCCCGCGTCCAGGCCCGGCAACAGGAGAAGGAAGGGCGCGAGCAGGATGGCGCGCCCGGCGCGGAGGAGCGGGAATGGGCTTCGGCGGCTCACTGCCCCAGCAGCTTGGCGTAGCGGAGGGCGTCTTTGCTGGTGGCGTCCAGCTTGAGGGAGCGGGCCAGGTAATGCCGGGCCTTACCCAGATCCCCCAGGGCGAGATAGACCTTCACCAGGCCGAGGTGGACCTCCGGGAGCTCGTCGTCGAGGCGGAGGGCGCGGACCATGTAGTCGAGGGCCTTGTTGGCATCCCCGCGGCCGAGCGCCACGTCCGCCTCATAGATGAAGAAGAACGGATTGCCGGTGTTCTCGGCCTCGACCTTGGCCAGCGCCTGATCGGCTTCCCCGGTGCGGCCGAGCTGCTGGAGGGCGCGGGCCATGTTGATCAGCAGCGTCGAGTCGTCGGGGCTGATGGCGAACCCCCGCCGGTAGGTCTCGAGCGCCTTCTCCGGCTCGCCGCCGCGCGCCTGGACGACCCCGAGGTTGTTGATCGCCTTGTCGAACCGGGGGGCGATGCGGGTCGCGGTGGTGATCATCTCGCGGGCGTGGACGAGGTCGCCGGCGAGCAGGGCCTCGGCGCCGAGGTTGTTGTAGTAGTGGGCCGCCGCGGTCACGTCGTCGATCGGCTTGAACTCCCGGTAGGCCTTGTGGCGGTCGGGGAGGAAGTCGTAGGTGTGCAGCTCGCCGTCGAGGTACATGCCGGCGACGATGTGCCCCTGGCTGACCACCATCCCCTCGCGATGGTTCCACTTCTGGAGGTCGGTGACCTCGACGTAGGAGGGGTTGAGCCCCACCTCCCGCGCCACGCCCACGAACAGGTTGACGAAGGAGAGGCAGTTGCCCAAGCGGGTGCGGTAGGTCTCCGCCGCGTCCTTGGTCGGCGTCAGGCTGTACTGGAGCTTCAGGCCGTCGAAGATGAACTGGTTGACCTGGTTGATCCGGCGCAGCTCGCTGGAGAGCGGCGGCAGGGTCTTGAGCGAGCCGCGGATCTCGTCGTTCAGCTCGAAGGGGACGGCGACCCTGGCGGCTTCCTGGGCGCTCATCTCCCGGGCGTACTGCTGGCGCAGGTAGCCCACCGTGTCGAAGGCCTTGTACTCGGAGCAACCCGTGGCCGCCAGGACCGCGGACAGGCAGAGCGTGCGGAGGGTAAATCGTGTCATGATGCCTCAAATATAACAGGGAAATCCGGCCCGGGCCGGCTCGGAAAACGAAGATCCGCCAGCAGGCCGCCGCCTCCATTTTTTTGGATACCCCTGATCCAAGCCTCTGAATCCGGAGCCGAAGCGGCGGGCATAACGAGTTGCAGCGATCCCGTAACATTATGTTTATCAATGCTTTGAACCGCCCGCTGAGATACCCTTGCGAGTGGCACCTCGCTTGCTTGACCTGACGATAGATAGTTGGCTAGAGTTCGTCTCCGCCAATCTCAAGAACGGTCTTTCAAAATGGAAGGGAGGTGTTACTCAGCACCACAACCATGGCTTTCGGCACTGGATTTGATCTGCATGGCACCGCGACCTCTCGCGGTTGCTGAACAACCACCAAACGGGAGGTTTATAGAATGAAGAGCATCAACCTTTGGGGACGGATCGTAGCCGTCGCCGCGCTGCTGCTGCTGGCCGTTGGCGGAACCGCCTTCGCTCAGTTGCAGACCGGCAACCTCTACGGCACCGTCACAGACGACAAGGGAGCCGCGCTCCCCGGGGTCACCGTGACCCTGTCGGGGCAGGCCGCCCCGCAAGTCCAGGTGACGAACGCCCAGGGGCAGTTCCGTTTCCTGGGTCTGCCGCCCGGCAGCGCCGACCTCAAGGCCGAGCTGGAAGGCTTCTCCACCATCGATTACCCGAACATCGTGATCAACATCGGCCGCAACACCTCGATCGAGGTCAAGTTGTCGCCGGCCGTCGAGGACGTCATCACCGTCACGGCGGAGAGCCCGCTGCTGGACGAGCGCCGGATTTCCACCGGTGCCACGATCAGCCAGACCGAGCTCGAGAAGATCCCGACGGCGCGTGATCCCTGGGCCATCCTGCAGACGACTCCCGGCGTTCTCACCGACCGGATCAACGTCGGCGGCAACGAGAGCGGCCAGCAGTCGCAGTACATCGGACCTGGCTCCACGGGCGACCAGGCCGTCTGGTCGGTCGACGGCGTGGTCATCACCGACATGGCCGCCACCGGCTCCTCCCCGGCCTACTTCGACTTCGACGCGTTCGAAGAGATGCAGGTCACGACCGGCGGCTCGGACACGAGCATCTCCACCGGCGGCGTCGTGCTGAACATGGTGACGAAGCGCGGCACCAACGAGTGGCGTGGCTCCGGCCGTTACTTCACGGCCGATGAGAAGTGGCAGTCCGACCTCGGTTCCGACAGCGTCGATCTCGCCCCCACCCAGGCGAGCTTCACCCAGGGCAACCGCATCGTGACCGTCAAGGATTACGGCGCGGAGCTCGGCGGTCCGATCGTCAAGGACCGTCTGTGGATCTGGGGTTCGTACGGCCAGCAGAAGGTCGACCTGCTGACGATTCTGAATGTCAGCGACAAGACCACCCTGAAGACGGAGAACGTGAAGCTGAACGGGCAGATCCTGCCCAGCAACTCGGCCACCGCCTTCTACTTCAACAACGACAAGGTCAAGATCGGCCGTAACGCCAGCCCGACCCGCCCCCAGGAGACCACCTGGGATCAGGGGCACTTCGGCGATTCGCCGACCGCCGCGAAGGTCGAGGACACCCAGATCTTCAGCTCGAGCTTCTACCTGACGGGTCTCTACTCGATCGTCAACGGCGGCTTCGCGCTCGTCCCCGAGGGCGGGCTCGACCTCTCCGCGTACCAGAGCGGGGACGGCGTCTGGCACAACACCTACGTCCTCAGCACGACGCTGCGTCCGCAGAAGCAGGGCAAGCTCGACGCTTCCTCCTTCTTCAACACGGGCACCCTCTCGCACGAGCTGAAGTTCGGCGCCGGCTACCGTACGGCCAAGGTGACCTCGTTCAGCACGTGGGGCGGCGTCGGCTACATCCAGAACGGCGCCAACTTCCAGGGCCTGCCTCCTACCCTCTACATCACCAACCTGTCCCGCGCTGGCGGCGCCGCGGTCGAGAACAAGTACACCAGCGCCTACGCCCAGGACACCCTCACGGTCGGCAACCTCACGGCCAACATCGGCCTGCGGTACGACCGGCAGAGCGGTCAGAACCTGGCTCGCACCCTGCCCGCCAACCCGCTGGTTCCGGATCTTCTCCCCGAGGTCTCCGTCGACTCACAGGACGCCGGCTTCACCTGGACCAACGTCACCCCGCGCCTGGGCCTCACCTACGCCCTCGGAGCGGACCGCAAGACCCTGCTGCGCGCCAGCTTCTCGCAGTTCGCCGACCAGCTGAGCAACGGCTACACCAGCTTCATCAACCCGCTGGGTTCGCAGAGCTACCTGTACTTCTACCAGTACAATCACCCGGTCGGTGTCAACGGCACCGGCGTCACCCGCGACGAGATCGGCGATTTCGGTAGCGCCAGCGCCAACTACAACCCGTTCACCCGTGGGCTCCTGCAGTCCAACGCGGTCGACTCTGACCTCGAAGCCCCGCTCACCAACGAGGTGCTGCTGAGTGTCGAGCATGCTCTTCTGCCGGAGTTCGTGGTCGGTCTCAACCTGACCTACCGCCGGCTCACCAACCTGCTCGAGTTCAACCGCCTGGTGTTCGACGATACCGACCCGCTGTCGGCGACGAACGTCGGCCGGGTCGGCCGGCCGAGCGTCCGGTCCGACTACGTCCATTGCGTCGGGACTCAGTGCCCGACGGTCACCCTGCCCAATGGGCAGACCCGTACCCTCGATCTCTACCTCCTCCGTACCGGCCTCAGCAGCCGTAACGGCTCCTTCCTGTACAACGGCGACCGGGAGCAGGAGTACAAGGGTGCCTCGATCGTCTTCAACAAGCGTCTGGCCAACCGCTGGATGCTCCGCGGCAACGTCACCTACTCCGACTGGACGTGGAGCAAGGTTCCCGCTTCCGACCTTCCGGATCCGACCCCCTTCCTGAACGGCGGCAATCACGAAGGCGACCAAGTCCTTCAGGGTTCGGGCACGGCCTCCGGCGCCAAGGGTGGCGTCTACATCAACAGCAAGTGGGCGTACAGCGTGAACGGTCTCTACCAGATCGCGCCCGACCACCCGTGGGGCTTCAACGTGGCGCTCAGCCTTACCGGGCGCCAGGGCTATCCGGCCCCCTACTACACCTCCGTCCGCCTGCCCACCAGAGAGAGCGGCACGGCCTTCATCGAGGCCACGAATGAGCCGGACAGCTTCCGTCTCGACGACATCCACATCATGGATGCCCGGGTCGAGAAGGAGTTCAACTTCAGCGACTTCGGCCTCACGCTCGGCGTTGACTGCTTCAACGTCTTCAACCAGGCCTATGTCCAGCAGCGGACGCTCAGCCTGGCCTCGAGCCGGAAGGACTTCGTCACCGAGATCACCAGCCCGCGGATCTTCCGCCTCGGCGCGCGTCTGAGCTTCCGGTAAACCCGGTCAACTTCTCGTGTTCTCACTTTCCGCCGGGGGGCAACCCCCGGCGGTTTTTTTTGTCCGCCGTTCGGAATAGACTTCCCCGCGCACGCGGTTTGCATCCCGGGGTGCGAAACCGAAAAGGAGACAAGACATGCTTCCGCGCAGCGCAAAACGAGTTGTCTTTCTGATGATCCTCCTGGTGGTTGCAGGCGTCCCCGTCTGGGCTCAATCCTGGGCCGGCCGCGGCCGTCTCCAGGGGCAGATCAAGGACGAGAGCGGCAAGCCCGTCGTGGGCGCCACCATCACCCTGCGCCAGGGGGACAAGCAGGTCGATCCCAAGGCCGACGGCCCCAAGACGATCACCACCGACAAGAACGGCAAGTGGTCCACCCTCGGGCTCGCCGGCGGTGCCTGGGGGATCCTGATCGAGAAGCCGGGCTACCTGCCTTCCGAGGGGCAGGTCAAGGTCAACGAATTCGCCATCGCCCAGCCGCTCAACATCACCCTGAAGGTTCCTTCCCAGCAGCAGATCCAGCAGGTTCAGGCGCAGCAGAAGGATTCGCCCGCCGCCCAGGCCAAGGTGGACCTCGAGAACGCCAACAGCCTCCTCGCGCAGGGCAAGTACGCCGAGGCCCGCGCCTCCTACGAGGCGGGGATGAGCAAACTGGAGGACAAGACCCTGTTCCCCTCCATCTACCGCGCCATCGCCGACTCCTACTACAAGGAGGGGAAGACGGACGCGGCCATCGACACGCTCAAGAAGTCGCTGGAGGTGGCGCCCGACGATCCCGACACCCTGAAGCTGATCGTCACCCTGCTGGCGTCGTCGAACCGGGAGGCCGAGGCGAAGACCTACATGGCGAAGCTCCCCCAGGGCACCCAGATGGACCCCGCCATCGGGCTCAACGTCGGGATCAAGGCGTTCAACGAAGGAAAGATGGACGCCGCCCTGAAGGAGTTCAACGAGGTGATCGCCGGCAACCCGAGCCTCGCGGACGCCTACTACTACCGCGCCATGGTCTTCCTCAACAAGTCGCAGAACCCGCAGGCCAAGGCGGACCTCCAGAAGCTGCTCGAGCTCGAGCCCGACAGCAAGTTCGCCAAGGACGCCAAGGACTTCCTCAAGGAGCTGAAGTAGCGCCCCTCCGTGCTTCTCCGGCCGCTCACGGGGACGCGGCATGCCGCGCCCCCGCGCGCTGGAATCCAAATCCCCGAATCATGCGGCGTTCCCTCCGGCTGGCGCTCGTCGCCGTTCTGATCCTCGCCACCGGCTGCCGTTCCGGCCCGGGGACCGCCGCGCCGGCGGCCCCGGTACACGAGGGGGCCGACGTCATCCTGGTGACCATCGATACCCTGCGGGCCGACGCCGTGGGCTTCGCCGGCAACCGCCGGGTCGAGACCCCGACGCTCGACCGCCTGGCCGCCGCGGGGCGGGTGTTCGACGGTGCCCACGCCCACAACGTCGTCACCCTCCCCTCGCACGCGAACATCCTCACCGGCCTCTACCCCTACCAGCACGGGGTGCGCGACAACAGCGGCTTCGCCCTCTCGCCGAAGGTCCCCACCCTGGCGACCCTGCTCAAACGGGCCGGCTACGCCACCGGCGCCGTGGTGGGCGCCTTTCCCCTCGACGCGTCGTTCGGCCTCAACCAGGGGTTCGACCTCTACGACGATCACTTCCCGCGCGGCTCGCGGGCGGAGGAGTTCGTCATCGCCGAGCGGCGGGGGGACCAGGTGGTCGCCGCCGCCCGCGTCTGGTGGGAGGCGCAAAAGGGCAGGCGCCGCTTCCTCTGGGTCCATCTCTACGACCCCCACGCCGCCTACGATCCGCCGGAGCCGTTCGCCAGCCGCTACCGGGACAACCCCTATCTCGGCGAGGTGGCCGCCGCCGACTCTTTTCTCGCGCCGCTCCTCGATCCGCTCCTGGCCGGCGGCCAGCCACCGGCCCTGGTGATCGTCACCGCCGATCACGGCGAATCCCTCGGCGAGCACGGCGAGCTGACGCACGGCCTCTTCGCCTACGAGGGGACGCTCAAGGTGCCGCTCGTCGTCTGGGGGGCCGGCATCGCCCCGAGCCGCGACCACCGTTCGGCGCGGCACGTCGACATCGTGCCCACGGTGCTCTCCTATCTGCGGCTCGCGGTGCCGGCCGGGCTCCCCGGCGCCTCCCTGCTGGCGCCCGCGTCGCCGCGGGAAGCCTCCTCACCGGGGGACAGTTACTTCGAATCCCTGAGCGCCAGCCTCAACCGCGGCTGGGCCCCTCTGCGCGGTCTGCTGCGGCAGGGGGAGAAGGTGATCGACCTGCCGGTCCCGGAGCTCTACGACCTCCCCAACGACCCGCGCGAGGAGCACAACCGCTACGCCGAGGACCGGCGGACGGCTCACGACCTGCGCGCGGCGCTGCCGCGGGAGTCGGTCTGGCCGCCGCCGCGCGGCACCGTCTCCGCCGAGGGGGAGGCACGCCTGCGAAGTCTCGGCTACTCCACCGGCGGCGGCGCGAAGCCCGCCGCCACGACCTACACGGCGGCGGACGATCCCAAGAACCTGATCGGGGTCGACCGCAAGATGCACCAGGCGATCGACGCCTACTCCCGCCACCGCTACGAGGAGGCCGTCCGGCTCTGCCGCGAGGCGCTCGCCGAGCGGCCGGACCTCGCCGACGCCTACCAGAACCTGGCGCTCTCCCTGCAGCAACTGGAGCGGCCGGACGAGGCGGTGGAAGCCTTGCGGAGCGCCCTGCGGCACGGGGTCGGGCAGGAGTCGATCCGCCGGCAGCTCGGCCTCGCCCTCGCCGAGCTCGGGCGCTCCGCCGAAGCGGTCTCCCTGCTGGAGCCGCTGGCCTCCTCCCCACAGGCCGACGCCGCCACTCTGAACGCTCTCGGCATCGCCCTCTCCGACGCCGGCCGGCACGGCGACGCGGCCGCCGTGCTGCAGCGGGCCACGGCGGCCTATCCGAACGATCCCAAGGGGTTCGAGACGCTGGGCATCGTCGCCCTGCGCATGGATCAGCCGGAGATGGCGCGGACGCAGCTCCAGCACGCCCTGGCTCTCAACCCCAACCTGCCGATCAGTTGGAACACCCTGGGGGTCGCCCGCTTCCGCCTGGAGGGGCCGGCGGCGGCGCTCGACGCCTGGGAGCGGTCGGTGGCGATCGACCCCCGGCAGTATGATGCCCTGTTCAACATCGGGCTGGTGGCGGCGCAGGCGGGCCGCCCGGCGCAGGCGCGCCAAGCCCTCTCCCGTTTTGTGGCCACGGCGCCGCCGGCCCGCTTCGGCGACGACCTCCGCAGGGCCCGCCAGCTCCTGGCCCAACTCCCGTCATGATGAAAAAAAATCATCTCGCCCCGCTGCTCCCTCTTCTCCTGCTCGCCGCCTGCCGCCATGCCGGCGACGGCGGCGACGGCCCGGTGGGGGCCTTCCCCAAGGCGCCGGTGATCCTGATCTCCATCGACACCCTGCGCTCGGACCACCTGCCGGCCTACGGCTACAAGCAGGTGGAGACGCCGGCGATCGACGCCCTGAGCCGGGACGGGATCCTCTTCGAGCGCGCCTACAGCCACACGCCGCTGACCCTCCCCTCGCACATCTCGATGCTCACCGGCCGCCTGCCCACCGAGCACGGGGTGCGCGACAACGTCGGCTACTCCTACGACGGCGACCGCTTCCCCAACCTGCCGGCGGTGCTCCACGCGGCGGGCTACGCGACCGCCGCCGCCGTCTCCGCCTACGTGCTGCGCCCCGAGACGGGGATGAACCACGGCTTCGACGTCTACGATGCCGGCATCCCGGTCCACTTCAACGACTCGCTCGGCCTCTCGCAGCGCCCCGGCGGGCAGACGGCCGACGCCGCCCTCGGCTGGGTCAAGACGGTGAAGGACCGCCCCTTCTTCCTCTTCCTCCACCTCTACGAGCCGCACACCCCGTATGCGCCGCTCGAGCCTTTCGCCTCCCGCTACGCCGGCCGCCCCTACGACGGCGAGATCGCGACCGCCGACTCGATCGTCGGCCGGGTGCTCGCCGGCCTGAAGGAGCAGGGGATCTACGACCGCGCGGTGATCCTCCTGGTCTCGGACCATGGCGAGGGCTTGAACGACCATGGCGAGCAGGAGCACGGGATCTTCCTCTACCGCGAAGCGCTCCAGGTGCCGATGATCCTCAAGCTGCCTGGAGGGGTGCGGGGTGGCCGGCGAGTCGCGGCGCCGGTGCAGATCGTGGACATCTTCCCCACCCTGCTCTCCCTGGTCGGGGTCGCCGCTCCCAAGGAGGCCGCGGGCGCTTTCCCCGGCCGGCCGCTGCTCGATCCGGGCGCGCTCGCGGCGCCCCGCGACCTCTACGCCGAGACCTTCTACCCGCGGCTGCATTTCGGCTGGAGCGAGCTGACGTCGCTGATCCGTGACCGCTTTCATTACATCCATGCTCCGGCGCCCGAGCTCTACGATCTGGCGGCCGATCCCGGGGAGAAGAGCAACGCCCTCGACCGTGAGCGGCGCGCCTTCTCCTCCTTGCGGCAGTCGCTCAAGGGGATGGAGCGCGAGCTGAAAGCCCCCTCGGCGGTCGATGCCGAGACCGCCAGCAAGCTGGCCGCCCTCGGCTACGCCTCCGGAGCGGCGGCGACGAATCAGGGGGAGGTGCTGCCGGACCCCAAGAGCCGCATCGGCACGCTCGGCGACCTCTCCACCGCCATGACCCTCTACGCCAGCGGGCGGTACGCCGAGGCCGTGCCGGCCTTCCGCCGGCTGCTGGCGGCCACCCCGAAGATGACCGACGCCTGGGAGCACCTCGGGCAGGCGCTCCAGAAGCTCGGACGGCAGGCCGAGGCGCTCGACGCCTACGAGCACGCCATGGACACCTCGGGCGGCGCCTCGTTCGTGGCCGTCGCCACCGGCTCGCTGCTGCTCCAGATGGGGCGGCTCGACGAGGCTCGCAGCCACGCCGAGCTGGGCCTCAAGGGGAGCCCGGGAATGGCCAACAGCCTGCTCGCGCAGATCGCGCTCGCCCAGGACCGTCCCGAGGAGGCCGAGCGGGCGGCGCGGGCCGCCCTCGCCTCCCCCGGCTCGCGGATCGTGCCGATGATGGCCCTGGCGCAGGTGCTCCAGAAACAGGGGAAGCTCGCGGAGGCGCTGAACTACGCCGACCAGGCCGCCGGGGAGCTCGCCCGCACCGGCGCGTCCGGCCAGCCCTACGCCGGCCTGCACTGGCTGCGCGGCGATCTGCTCGGCCGGCTCGGCCGCAACGAGGAAGCGGAGCGTGAGTTCCTGCAGGAGATCCACGATTTCCCCCACGACACTCAGTCCTACTCGAGCCTGTCGTTGCTCTACGCCGTGGAGGGGCGGACCCAGGAGGCGGTCGACACCCTGCGGCGGATGGTGGAGACCAACGGCTCGCCCGCCGCCTACGCCGAGGCGGTGAAGACCTTGCGCGTGCTCGGCGACCCCCAGAGCGCCGCCGCCCTGCTGCGCCACGCCCTCGCCGTGCACCCCGACAGCAAGGAGCTGCGCGCCTTGGGGTAGGGTGCGCTGTGCGCACCGGGGGAGGCTCCAAGGTGCGCACAGCGCACCCTACGAGCCGCGAGCCGGGAAGAGCCCGCCCGCGCCAGGTGTTGCGGAGAGTAGAAAACTTTTTTGAGCCTCGGCTCGGAGCCCTCGATCGATGAGAAAGATCCTCGTTCTGTCGTCTTTCGCCCTGCTGGCCGCCGCCCCGCTCGCCGTGGCGCAGACCCCCGCCCCCGGTGTCGGCGGGGCCAAGGCCACGCAGACCAAAGAGTCGCCGCCCCCCCAGCGCGCGCTCACGCCCCTCGAGAAGTCGCTCCAGGAGGCGGTCAAGCTGGTGGCGGAGCGCCACGCGACGGCGGCGGTCGACAAGCTCAGGGCGATCCAGAAGGATCCCGCCGTGACTCCCCCCATGCTCTCCCTGATCGGCGCCCTCTACGTGCAGCTCGACAAGCCGCAGGAGGCCCTGGCGGTGCTCAAGCCGCTGGCCGACCGGGAGGACGCCGAGCCCGCGGTGCTCTACAACGCCGGCCAGGCGGCGCTGATGGCCGGCCAGGTGGACGCCGGCCAAGTCTACCTCACGCGCTCGGTGATCAAGGAGCCCGCCTCGCCGGCGGCGCGCGAGCTCGGCATGCTGACGGCGCGGCGGGGGCATCTGGTGGAGGCCTATTCGATGCTCCGCCCGTGGGTGCTGCGCAACCCTTCGGACTCGGAGGCGCGGCTGGTGGCCTGCAACCTCGCCGTCCAGCTCGAGCGCGGCGACGACGCCCTTCAGCTCCTCTCCGGTCTGTCCGAGAGCGAGCCGGCCATCCGGCTCCTGCGCGGCAAGGCGCTGGTGCTGAAGAAGGACGGCCCCGGCGCGGTCGCGCTGCTGAAGCCCCTGCTCGCCAGCCACCCCCAGGGGATGGACCTCGAGGTGCGGCGCTCGCTCGCCGAGGCCCAGTTGCTGGCCGGCCAGCCGGCCGAGGCGATCAAGCTGATCGACGGCAAGACCGCGGGGCGCCCGGCGCTCGTGCTGCTCCTCGCCCGCGCCCAGCGCAAGGCCGGCAACGCCGCCGCCGCCGCCGCCACCCTGAAGCCGCTGGTCGACAAGCTCCCCGCCAACGCCGACGCGATCGGCGATCCACGCCCCGCGGCGGGGATCGCGATGGAATATGGCGCGCTGCTGGTGGAGGCCGGGAAGCCGGCGGAGGCGGTGCCGTTCTACCAGAAGTCGACCGGGTACTACCCGGGCAACCCCGAGACCTGGAAGGGGCTCGCCAGGACGCTCGACGCCGCCGGCCGCAAGCCGGAGGCGCAGAAGGCGCTGGCGCAGGCGGCCGAGGCGGCCAAGCCCCCCGTCAGGCCTGCCGCCGCCGCGGCCGCGGGCACGCCCAAGCCGGCGACCGCCGCTCCGGCTGCCGCCGCGGAGCAGCCCATGAGCCCGGGCCTCCAGAAGGCCATGGAGCTGATAGGCCAGGGGAAACCCGAGCCGGCGCTCGCCGCCATCCGCCAGGAGGCCGCGGTCTCCAAGGACCCCCGGGTCCGGCTGACGGAGGTGCGGATCCTGCTCAGCCTGAAGCGCCCCGAGGAGGCCCTCAAAGCGGCCGAAGCCGCGCTCGCGACGGCCCCGAACAGCCCCGACTACCTCTATCTGCGAGGGGTGTCGCACATGGCCCTGCAGCACCTCAGCTCGGCCGAGCAGGACTTCCGCAAGGCCCTGCTGCTCCAGCCGCGGCACCTGCCGGCAATGGACGACCTCGCGGTGCTGCTGCTGCGCACGAACAAGAAGGATGAGGCCCGCAAGCTCCTCCAGCAGGTGTTGCAGATTAACCCACAGGACAAGGTGGCCGCCGCCAACCTGGAGCGGCTGAACGCGGAGGGGAAGCCGTAGGGTGAATCCCCTTCGGGGCACGGCCCGGACCGGCCTTCTCCTGCCGCTCCTCCTGGCCGGGCTGCTGATCGCCGCCGCCCCGGCCGCCCCCCCCGAGGCCGCCGCCCGCGAGCGCGGGCGCGCTCTCGCCCGCCGCGGCTCGTGGAGCCATGAGGACGTCCTCGGGCTGCTGGCGCTCCAACTCGTCGATCCCGAGCGCTTCGCCAGCGACGAGGGGTTCCGCCGGCGCGTCCTCGGCTTCCTCCCCCGGGCTCTCGACCCCAAGGCTCCCTCCGGTCTGCGCGACGCGCTCCTGACCGAGCTGAACCAGGTGCGGGGGTTCGACTTCGCCGCCTCCGACGAGGTCGAGCGCGCCTGGGGGGCGGTCCCTCGCCGCGGCGCCGAACGGCGGGTCGGGTTTGTGGCCGGCGGCCAGCGCTTCGACGCCGACGTCGACGGCCGTCTCGCCGCCTCGGTCTACTCGCTGCCGTCGTTCTTCTTCGATCTCGGGACGGCGGACGCCTTTCTCTCCGCCGTGCGTGCCGCCGCCCCCGAACGCACCCTGGTCGTGCTGACTGATTCGCCGCTGCGCGAAGGGCTGGAGCCGCGCGCCAGAGCGCTCCATCTCCACCTGCTCGACACCTACGGCCGCCCCTACTCCCCCTGGCCCCGGGACCCGTTCACCCTCGTCCATGCCAGCGGCGGCGGCGCGCGGGTGCTCGTCCGCCCCAACCTCCAGCCGGGCCGCGAGGAGGACGCGAACCTCGGCCCCGAGCTGGTGCAGAACCTGCCGGCGGACCTCGACCGCGCTTGGGGAAAGGTGACCTGGACCACGGCGCCGGTGCCGTTCCACAACGGGCAGGTCCTGCTCACTCCCGCCGCCGCCTGGGTGACCCTGCACGCGCTGGAGCCCCGCATCCTCGCCATCCTCGGCCTCGAGCGGGTGCCCGTCGGGAGCTTCGCGACGGCGGAAGGGATCGACCGCTACCTCGCCGCCGCGGACCGGGCCGCGGCGGAGCTGGCAAGCCTCTACGGCCGGCCGGTCCGCTTCGTCCACCCCCTGCCGTCCCTGCCTTCCAAGGCCGCGGGGGACCTCGCCGCGAGGACGGAGCTGATGCGCCGGATCGGCGGCGGCGCCGGCTACGATCTCGACTCGATCGTCACCCTCCTCCCCGGCGGCAAGGCCCTGGTGGCGGACGCCGCGGCGGGCCGGGATCTCATCGCGAAGCTCCCCGCCGCCGACCTTGACTCTCTGCGGCGCGGCTACGGCCTCGAGCCGGCGGCAGGCGCGCTCGCCTCCGCCCTCGCCGCCGCGCAGCGCACCCCGGAGATGGACGACCTCGGCGCCTTTCTCGACCTCGTGGCCCGGCAGCTCGCGAGCTCAGGGATGGAGGTCCGGCGGCTCCCCATCCTCACCGTCCCGGTCCCCCTGCTGGCGGACCGCTCCGGCCTCTCCCATTCCGGGTTCCTGATCACCTGGAACAATGTCGTGGTGGAGTCCCGCCCGGGGAAGGTCCGCGCCGAGGGGTTCTCCTACCTCCTCCCCAGCGGCGACCGCGCCGCCCGCGACACCTTCGCCGCCTTCGGCGTCGGCCTCGACCTGTTTCCGCCGCTGGTGCGCAGCATCGTGCTCAACGGCGGCTACAGGTGCGCCTCGAATCATTTGCGGGGGAAGTAGAGGAGAGGACACGGACGAACACGGACTGACACGGACGAACATGGACAAACAAGCGGTGTCCGTGTTCGTCCGTGTTCGTCCTGTTCTTTCCCCCTCACCCATCCGCCAGAAAGTGCGGCTTCCGGCTGCGCAAACCCACCCGCACCCTGGTGCCCGGCTCGGGCGCCGATTCGGGGGGGAAGTGGGCGAGCACCTCGACGCCGTTCTCCAGGGCGAGCACGACGCGGTCGTACGGCCCGAGCCCCCGCGCGTCCAGGACGGTGGCGGTGGTCCCTTGCGGGTCCGCGGTCAGGTCCTCGGGGCGCACCAGGATGCGGCCGCGGCGGCTCCCCTCCGGCAGGGCGAGCCGCCCGAGCGGAGTGCGCGCCGGCTTGCCGTTCTCCTCCTCCTCCACGCTCACCTCCACCAGGCTGGCCTCGCCCAGGAAAGAGGCCACGAACGGCGTCGCCGGCCGGCGGTAGAGGTCGAGCGGCGGCCCGGCCTGCACCACCTGGCCGCGGTCGAGCACCACCAGGTGATCGGCGAGGAGCATCGCCTCCTCCTGATCGTGGGTGACGTAGAAGACCGTGGTGCCCAGCGTGCGCAGCAGCGAGGCGAGCTCGGCCCGCACGCTGCGGCGCAGGCGGGCGTCGAGGGCCGAGAGCGGCTCGTCGAGGAGCAGGAGGCCGGGGCGGGGGGCCACCGCCCGGGCGAGGGCCACCCTCTGCTGCTCGCCGCCCGAGAGCTGCGCCGGCCTGCGGTCGAGCAGCCGCTCGAGGCCGAGCAGGGCCGCGGCGTCCCAGACCCGCGCCTCCACCGAATGGCGCGAGGGGCGCCGCCGCGAGCTGCGCAGGGAGAAGCGCCGGCGGCCGGTCTTCAGGCCGAAGGCGATGTTGTCCCGCACGCTCAGGTGCGGGAAAAGGGCGTAGGACTGGAAGACCACCCCGACGTCGCGCCGCTCGGTGGGCACCCCGGTGACGTCCTCGCCGTCGAAGAGGATCCGCCCCCGCGCGGGATGGAGCAGTCCGGCCAGGAGCTGCAGCAGGGTCGACTTGCCGGAGCCCGAGGGGCCGATCAGCACCGTGATGCCGCCGTCCGGGATCTCCATCGAGACGCCGGAGAGGACCGGCTCCCGCCCGTAGGCGAAGGAGAGCCCTTCGATCAGGACCTTCATGATCTCCCTCGGATCACGCGGGCAGCCCCCGGTGGAACTCTTCGCCGCCGAGCGCCTGAATGGCGATCAGGGCGGGCACGACCGGCGCCAGGAAGACCAGCGTCGCGGCGGCCGCGACCGGGAAGGAGTTGGTGGTGTAGGTGGCGTAGAGCCCCGCCGGGAAGGTCTGGAGCAGCGGGGTCGCGAGCAGGAAGCTGACGTTGAACTCCCCCCAGGAGACCGCGAAGACCAGCAGCGCCGAGAGGATCAGCGCCGGCAGCAGTAGCGGCAGGGTCACCCGCCGCGCCGTCTCCCAGCCGCCGGCCCCGAGGGACCGGGCGGCGGCTTCGAGGCGGGGATCGAAGGTCTCGACGGCGTTGCCCACGCTCTTGACCACCAGCGGCACGGTATAGGCCAGGTGCCCGGCGACCAGCAGCCAGAAGCGGGGGAACCCCGGCGCCGACTGGATCAGCGCGAAGGCGAGCGCCACTCCCGGCACGGCGAGCGGCACCAGGGCGGCCGATTCGAGCAGCCGCGACCCGGGGAACGGCCGCCGCCGGAACGCCCACGCGGCCGGCGCGCCGATCAGCAGCGCCAGCGGCACCACCGCGGCCACCACGGCCGCCGAGCGCAGCAGGGCGCGCCCCCAGGTCTCGAGCACGTAGGAGAAGAGCGCCGGGGTGTCCGCCACCGCCGCCCCCTCGGAGCGCTCGCCGTACCACTCGGCATGCGAGAACGCTCCCGCCGCGGTGATCGCGATCGGGGTGGCGAGCACCACCGCGAGGAGCGCCACGGCGGCGATCCCGGCCCGGCGCGGCCATCTCCGGAACGCTCTCAACGCCGCCCCGCCGAGAGCAGCCGGTCCACCACCAGCGTCGCCAGGGCGAGCAGCAGGCAGAGCGCGCCGGCCACTTCGTCGTTGAGGAATCCGGTCATTTCGGTATAGATCTCGAGCGGCGCTACCGTGAAGCGGCGGGACAGGATCAGGGCGACGCCGAACGATCCCATCGACGCCGAGAAAGTCACCGCCAGTGTCGACCGCAGGGCCGGGGCGGCGGCCGGCAGCGCCACCTTGATCAGCCGTTCGAGCGGCCCGGCGCCGAGCGCGCGCGCCGCCATGTCCAGCTCCCGCGGAAAGTGGCGGAACGCCGACTCCAGGGTCACCACCGCCCGCGGAACCTCGAAGTATAAATAAGCGGCAAACAATCCCGCAAACGTGTAGGCGGCGCCAGCGAACGCCTCGCGGCCGGTGAGGAACCCGATCGCCTTGGGCAGAGCGCCGACACGGCCGAGCAGCACCACCATCAGGAACCCCACCAGGACGCCCGAAAAGGTGAGCGGCAGGGAGATGACGGTGCGCAGCAGGTCGCGGCCGCGGAACCGCTCGCGCGCCAGCACCCAGGAGGGCCAGAGCGAGAGCAGCACCGAGACCACCGCCGCCGCCGAGGAGAGGGCGAGCGAGTTGACCAGCGACGCGCGGTACCGCCCCGCCGCGAGGACCTCGCCGAACGCCGCCCCCCGGTTTGTCGCGAAGGCCCGCGCCGCCAGCCCGGCGATCGGCCAGGCGACCGCCGCGACCAGAAACAGCAGCAGCGGCAGCGCCAGGAGGGCGCCAGTCCAGGCGGAACCGAGGGGGTGGCGGCGAGCCATCACGGCTTCACTATCTCCCGCTCCCCCGGATCTCGTCCACCCAGGCCCGCTTCAGGGCGTCCGCCGCAGCCGCCATCTTGGCGAGGTCGAGGGCGCGCGCCCGCTTGTACTCACCGGCGGGGAGGAAGTGGGCGGCGATCTCCTTGGGCGTCGCGCCGGGGAGGACCGGCAGGAAGTAGGACTTGGCGAACTCCCCCTGCGCCGGCGCGGTGAGCAGCCAGTCGAGGTACTTCTTCGCCTCCGCCTTGTGCGGGGCGCCCTTGACCAGGCCCATGACCAGCGGCATGGTGAACGTCCCCTCGCTGGGGATCACCACCTCGACCGGGCCGCCGTCCACGTACTTCATCTTGTAGCCGTTGCCGTCGGCGTTGATCCAGATCGGCACCTCGCCGCGCAGCACGCCGTTGTAGATCGACTCGCGCGGGTAGGAGGAGACGTTGGCGTCGAGCTTCTTGAGATAGGCGAGCCCCGGCTTGAAATCCTTCTCGTTGCCCCCCATCAGGGTGTTGAGGCCGTAGATCAGGGTGTAGGAGGTGCCCCCCCAGGTGGGATCGTCGTAGGCGATCTTCCCCTTGTAGACCGGCTTCAGCAGGTCCTGCCACGACCGCGGCACCGGCGCCCCGCCGAGCGCCTTGGTGTTGACCACGAAGGCGATGGCGCTGGTGTGCACCGTCCACCAGAGGCCGTTCGAGTCCTTGAGAGCGGCAGGGATCTTCTCCCAGCCGGCCGGCTTGTAGGGCTCGTGCAGCCCCTTCTCGGCGGCCTGGAAGCCGATGGCCCCCGAGTAGTAGGAGGTGTCGGCCTGCGGCGCCCCCTTCTCCTTCTCGAGCGCCGCCATGGCGACCGAGGAGCCCTTGGGATCCGGCGGCACGGTGACCCCGGCGAGCTTCTTGTAGAGGGCGGTCACGCCGCCCCAGTTGGCGTAGTTGGGGATGCAGTCATATTGGATGACGACCTTCTCCTGGGCCACGGCCACGGCGGCGATGGAGGCGATGGAGAGGACGGCAACAAGTAACGCGCGTTTGCGGATCATCGCGGGTCTCCTCAGGAGTCAGAACTTGATCTGGAGCTGGTTGAGCACGGTGGGGCGCCAGCCGGAGCCGGCCTTGAACGGGCCGTTGCCGCGGCCGTCGAAATGCTCGCCGATGACGTTGATCTGCCAGCGCGTCCAGCCGTTGAACCAGACGTTGGCGCCGGCGGTGACGGCGACGATCTTGCGGCCGTCGACCGGCCGCAGGGCATCGCCGGAGAGCTGCGCCACCTCGGCCCGCAGCAGGGGCTGGACGCCGCCGGTCTCGCTCCCCCGCGCCCAGAAGGCCGCCTGCGCGTAGCCGCCGCCGAGCCGGGTGTCGCTGTCGCGGAAGTCGAAGGCGAGCCACTCGGAGTCGAGGGAGAGCCGGCCGCGCTTCCAGTGGGCGTCGAGGTCGTACCCCCGGCGCTGCCCGTGGACGTTGAGGCCGATGAAGCGGCCGCCGGAGTAGGAGGCGAGAGTCAGCGTCTGCTCCTCCTCGCGGTCGGAGTCGAAGGCGGCGCCGGTGGTCAGCTCATCGCTCCACTTGACGTTGAGCCGCCCCTGGACCTCCTTGTCGCCGTTGTTGTCGCGGGCGTTCCCGCGCTGGCCGCCGGCCACCGCCGCCCCGGCCGAGGAGTTGCCGTTCCAGACCCCCAGGTAGTAGGACACCTTCTTGCCGCGGTCGAGATACCCCCAGAGCATGGGGCCGAACTGCACGTCGAGCGCCGGCAGGCTGAAGGCGGCGTTGAGCGCGAGATAGCGCTCGACGGTGTCGAGCGCGCGCGAGGAGCGCAGGTTCTCGGTGCTGAACGGGGTGATGAACTTGCCGAAGCGCAGGTAGTGGCGGTCCTTGACGTAGGCCGCCTGGACGTACGCCTCGACCAGCGCGGTGCCGTCCGCGGGGGCGCCATCGAGCTCGACGAACAGCTTGTAGCGCTCCTGGTAGTCAGCCGAGAAGTCGAGCCGGGCGCGGCGGATCCGGAAGTCGGTCTGCTCGAAGGCGAGGCCGTTGTCCTCGTCGGTATAGGTGAAGGTCGGCTGGGCGTAGCCATAGAGCCGGAACAGCGCCTGGCCGTCCGGCGACTTGACGAAGACGCCGCCCCCCTGCGGGTTGATCCCCGCCGTCCACTGGTGCTTCTCCCGCTCTTTCAACTGCTTCTCGACCTCGGCCTTGACCTTGGCGTCGATACTGGCGTCGATGCCGGCCTCGTCCTGGGCAAAGACCGGAAGGCCGGCGAACAGCTGACTGGCGAACAAGACTGCCAAAGGAGCCGCGAGGCTCCTGAAAACTCGGAGCATGAATCCCTCCTCGAACGTTGAACGGCCGTTGCGATCGCTAGGACGCGGCGAGGAGGGAGAGCGGCGGCGGGCGGTTCGCCAGGGGGTGGACGAGCGGAGCGGGCACCGCGCGGTGGACGTCCTCCGGACCGCGTGGCCGGGCGGCCGCGAGAAGGGCCGCCAGCTCGCGGTCGCCATGGGCGTCCAGGTTCAGCAGGTCGGCCCAGCGGTCGACGTCCTCCAGGGGATCGAGCACCGCGAGCGCGCCGGCATGCGCGGCGAGGTCGGCGAAGGCGCGGGCGGTCCGCCAGCGGACGCCGCGGAAGAGAGAGGAGGGATCGATCCGGCAGCCGATCAGGTAGGCGCCGCCGTCGGGCGAGGGGCCGAGCACCACCTCCGCCGCCGCCAGCCGCCGGAACGCCTCGGCGAGCTGCCAGACGCCGAGCCGCGGCACGTCGGTGGGGACGGCGACGATCTCGCGATACCCCAGGGCGCGGGCGTCCGCAAAGGCGTTCCCGAGCCGCTCGGCGAAATCCCTCCCGCGCTGGGGCAGGGAGCCGCCGGGACCGACGACCAGCAGCGTGACCCCGGGCAGTGCCGCGGCCGCCGCGACCACGCGCCGCCGCGCCAGGGCGAACACCCCCCGCGCCCGGGCGAGCCGCTTGGCACGCGCCTCCCCGGCCGCCGTACGGGCGAACAGGAGGACGCAACGGGAGGCTGGACGAGTGGTTTCCACGGTGATCCCGGAAGCTTATACGCGGAACCCGGGAGAACGGATGGTCGTCTTCTCAGGCTCCTTCCTTCGTGAGTGTCCCAAATTTCCGAATTGCGTGCACTCTATATGCAGGTTTCCAATAATTTCCGGATCGGAGCGGCGGCCCCTCTCGGGCCGCGCTCTCCCCGGGCTGACGGCGATCGCGAATCACCCCGCCCCTGGGGGAGGTGTGTGTCGCGACCGCGAGGAGGGATGCCCATGGAGCTGTTGAAATCGGTGCGCCTGATCTCGAACGTTCTCTTCTACCGGCTGAAGTGGGGGGACCCCGGCAAGGTCGATCGTCACTGGGAGAACTACTGGCGTTCGATCGAGAAGACCGGGCGCGGCGGCCAGGTGCTGTGGGACAACGAGCCGGAGCGCGCCTCGGTCGAGGATCTGAAGCGCTTCAAGCCGCTGATCCTGGACCCCAGCCTCCCCCTGCTCGACTTCGGCTGCGGCAACGGCCGGCAGACCCGGTTCCTCGCCACCCAGTTCGACCGGGTGATCGGCACCGACGTCTCCCCCTCGGCGGTCGCCATCGCGCGCCAGGAGACCCCGGCGGAGCTGAAGATCGAGTACCGGGTGATCGACGGGCTCAAGCCCGAGGACGCCCGGGCGTTCCACGACGAGTTCGGGGACGTCAACATCTACATGCGGACCGTGATGCACGTCCTCCAGGACGCCGACAAGCCCAGGTTCGCCGAGAACCTCGCCATCCTGCTGGGCGAGCGGGGCACGCTCTACCAGATCGAGCTCTCCCTCTGCGCCCTCGACTACTTCCGCACCCTGCCGGCCGACAGCCCTTCGGGGCTCCCGTCGCTCGTCCACAACGTGATCCGCACCGGGGCCACGTCGGTCGGGTTCGACCCCGTTCAGCGGCCCGTGGTCTACCCCGACGCCAAGTGGCAGTTGGTCGCCCATGGGGATGACGTGAAGATCAACACTGTCCCCTTGGGCCACGGCGAGGAAGGGCACGTGCCGGCGAACTATCTGGTGGCGCGGACGCGCCGCAACGGGGCGCACGCCTAGCGGAGACGGCGAACAAGGGACGCAAAGGACTGCAGGGACACCAGGGACACCAGGGAATACCGGCGAGGCCGGTCCTCTTCGTCCTTGTTTGTCCCTGGCGTCCCTGTTTGTCCCTGTTGTCCCTTGTTTCCTTTGAAGGAGAGGGAGGGCCTGACGGCAATACGTACCGCAGTCGTTCCCCTTCTCCTTCAGGAGAAGGGGATAGGGGTGAGGTCGCAGGCCACGAATGCCCCCGATCCCGTTGTCCCCCTCTCCTCCCTGTCATAATCCCTGCATGGGACCAGAATTCTCCGTCGTCATCCCGACCCACAACCGCCTGGAGGTCCTCTCGGAGGTCCTGCAGGCGCTCGAGTTCCAGCAGGGTCCCCCCGCGTTCGAGGTGGTCGTGGTGGACGACGGCTCCACCGACGGCACCAGCGAGTGGCTGCGCGGCCGGAGCTTCCGCGTGCCGCTGCGGGTCCTGGTGCAGGCCAACCATGGCCCGGCGGCGGCGCGGAACACCGGCGTGGCCGCCGCCTCGGGCCGCTGGGTGGCCTTTCTTGGGGACGACACCGTCCCCTCGCCGGGATGGCTGGCGGCTCATCGCGAGGCCCACCGGCGGCGCGGCGACGACACCCATCTGGGGGTCATCGGCTACACCGGCTGGCATCGCCGCATGCGCCTCAACCCCTTCCTGCGCTACATCAACGAGCATGGCCTCCAGTTCGGCTACGCGCTGATCAAGGACAAAGAAGACGTCCCGTTCAATTTTCTATACACCTCCAACCTCTCCCTGCCTCGCGATCTGCTCCTCGCCGAGCCCTTCGATCTTCGTTTTCCCCATGCGGCGTGGGAAGATATCGAGCTCGGTTATCGTTTAAAGAAGAGGGGATTCCGGCTCATCTACGAGCCCACGGCGACCGTGGCGCACGATCATCCGACCGACCTCGCGCGCTTCGCCACACGCCAGGAGAAGGCGGGCTACTGCGCGGTGGTGTTCTACCGCCTGCATCCGGAGCTCGGATCCTTCCTCGGCGTCGGTCCGGACGGGCCGCCGCCACTGCCGCCGGCGCAGTCGCAGAGACGCCGGGAACGCCTGGTCCAGGCTTTGCAAAATTGGCCTGTTGGATTGTCCAGGGTGTGGGAGGATGTGCTTCGCTATCACTACATCAAAGGTCTTCACCGCGCCTGGTCCGAATTCGGCGCGGAGTTGGAAAAGGAGAGTTTCCATGATCACCCAGAAACCAGCCGCCAGCCGGCTCCCGCTCAAGGCTGCTAGCACGGCGTTCGCCGCGCTGCTCGCCCTTGGGCTCCCCCTGGCGGCCCAGAGCCGCGGCCATGCGTCTGGTGGCGGCGGCGGCGACAGGTCGGCCCATTCCACCGGCGGCGGCTCGCGTTCGAGCGCCCCCGGCGGCGCTCCCCATTATTCGGGAGGCAACTCGGGAGGCAACTCGGGCGGCGGCTCCTCGACGGGCGGCGGCCGCACGGCCCATGGGGTCCCCGGCGGCTCCGGCTCCCCGGCCCAGCGCCAGCCGAACGGCAGTAACGGTGGCCACGGCCATGGCGGCCATGGCGGCGGCCATGGCGGCTATTACGGCGGCGGTGGCTACTACGGTGGCGGCTATTACGGCGGCTACTACGGCTACGGGTACCCGTATGGGTACGGCGGCTGGGGATTCTGGCCCGGCTGGGGAGGGTATGGCTATGGATATGACTATCCCTATGGCTACCCCTACGGCCATGGCTACCCGGGCGCCTCGGGCCGCTACTACGAGAGCAACCGGCAAGGCGCGCTCGACCTCGACGTCGCCCCCGGCCGCACTCACGTCTTCGTCGACGGCCAGGACCTCGGCCCGGTGGATCGCTACGATGGCTGGCCCGGGTACCTCTGGCTGCCGCAGGGCACCTATGACGTCGCCTTCTACCTCGACGGCTACAAGACCGTAGCCCGCCAACTCACGGTCTACCCCGGTACCGTGCTCGACGTCGATGATCGTCTGGAGCAGGGCCAGTCCGTCCGGCCCGAGGATCTCGCCACCAAGACGCATGAGCGCCGGGACGACCGCCTGGGCTACGAGCGCCAGCGGCGCGAGAGGCTCGGCCGCGGGTATGGCGACAACAGAGGCGACGACGATCAGGATTGGCGCGACCGCGCCCGCCGCGATCGGGACCGCGGCACGATGCGGAACGATGACCGGGATGACGATGACGACGATCAGATGGACGACCGGAAGAGCAGCGGCGCCATTTCCCGCTCTTCGGGCGCCCACCTGCGCCTCTCGGTGGAGCCCGAGGACGCCTCGATCTATCTCGACGGCCAGTTCGTCGGCACCGGCTCGGACGTCTCGCTCCTGCAGGCCGGCCTGCCGGTCGCTCCGGGCACCCACCGCCTCGCCGTGGTACGGCCGGGCCACCGGGCCGTGGAGAAGGAGTTCGACGTCAAGGCCGGCGGCAACGTCGAGCTCGACATCGAGCTCGAGTCCGGCTCCGGCCGGTAGAGTCTCCCTCCACAGCCGCACGTTCCAGGGGCGTCCCTTCGGGGGCGCCCTTTTTGTTTTGTCGTAATGGTACGACGGACCGCCGTAGCGGGAGGCGGATCGTCGTACGCGGAGGCAGACCATCGTAACGGTACGACAGACCATCGTAGCCGGAGGCAAACCGCCGTAACGGTACGACGGACCGTCGCAGCCGGAGGCAGACCGCCGTAACGGTACGACAGACCATCGTAGCCGGAGGCAAACCGCCGTAACGGTACGACGAACCGTCGTAGCCGGAGGCAGAGCGTCGTATCGGTACGACGAACCGTCGTAGCCGGAGGCAGAGCGTCGTATCGGTACGACGAACCGTCGTAGCCGGAGGCAGAGCGTCGTATCGGTACGACGGATCGCCGCAGCCGGAGGCAAGCCGCCGTATCGGTACGACGGACCGTCGTAGCCGGAGGCAGACCGTCGTAACGGTACGACGGACCGTCGTAGCCAGAGGCAGACCGCCGTAACGGTACGATGGACCGTCGCAGCCGGAGGCAAACCGCCGTATCGGTACGACGGACCGTCGCAGCCGGAGGCAGACCCGAGTTTCGGAACAGGCGAACGCCTCTAAGGTCTCTTTCAGCTTCCGGCAAGTTCCCGTTCCGCCGTGAGATCCTTCAGCCGCAAATCCCGGAGCAGGCCGGGATCGGCGGCGGCCCCGGCGCGCCAAAGGTCCCAGGCGCGGGCGAACGCCTCGTCCGCGCCAGCGAGATCGCCGGCCGCCCGGCGGGCGTTGGCGACGTGGGACCAGCAGTAGCCCTCCACTCGCGAGCGCCACCCCTCTTCACCCGGCACCTGCCTGGCGATGAACAGCGCCAGGTCGGCCAGCTCGAGCGCCTCCTCCGGGTCCCCGGCCGCCGTCCGCAGGCTCGCCTCGCAGAGCCGCTCCGCCAAAGCCCAGCTCCGGCCGGCGTGGAGAGAGAGCTCGATCAGCCGGCGGCGACGGCTCGCGGGAAGCTCCTCGAGAGCCTCCCAGATCCGCTCCGCCTCGCGGCGCGCCTCCTCGGGGGACGGCTCGCGCGAGGTCTCCTCCGCCAGATAGGTGGCCACGACCAGCAGGGCGCGCTCCAGGGAGATCTCCAGCGCTCCGGCGTCCAGAGGCTCCGTGTCGAGCCCTCCCGCCTTCCGTCTCGCGGTCGCCTGGAGGATCGTGGAGTAGGCGCGGCGCAGGAAGATCACCTGCGACCAGGGGACGCCCGCCGCCGCGGCCAGCCGGCGCAGGCTCTCCTCCGGCGGCACGTGCTTGCCGGACTCATACCGGGAGATCAGCCCCTGATCGATCCCCGCGGCACGGCCGAGCTCCGCCTGGGTCATGTCGGCGAAGAAGCGTAGGAAGACCACCGTCAGGCTTAGAACCTTCGCATCCTCCGTCGTCGTCATGGCCGCCGGAGAGATTGCCCCGCCGGCCCTGTTCCTTCGCTACGGAACTTCTAGCTTACATAGGGTATGTTTCGCAGGTCCACCTTTTCCGGAGAGCCGCCCGCCCGGTCATGGTGGCCGCGCCGGAGCGCTCTCCAGGGAGCCGCCATGCGCCATGCCTCTCCGCGCCGCAAGATCGTCCTCCTCCTTCTCGCCGCTCTCCTGATCGCCCCCTGGGCTTCCGCCGCTCCCCTGATCGCCCCCTGGGCTTCCGCCGCTCCCCGGCACGGGAGCGCCCACCCGGCGAGCCTTTCCGGGGAGATCGGGATCCCTGATTTCCTCAGTCGGGCCTGGAACCTGCTCTCGGGGGCCTGGACCAAGGCGGGGTGCAACATCGACCCGAACGGACAGTGCGGCTCCGCGTCCGTAGAGCCAAGTCCGTTGCCGACCAAGGAGGGCTGCCATATAGATCCAGACGGTCGCTGCCGCTCCAGCTCGTCTTCGACGAACTCGCTAGATACCGGCTGTCAGATTGACCCGAGCGGCCGCTGCAAATCGTGAGCGTTACACTCGGCCTCTCTGCCTATGAAAAGCGAGAGGGGCCGGGCATTTCGCATCTTCCAGCCGGGTCATAACCTTCATCACAAGTTCCACGGTAGCAGTCTCGCACTGAGCTGCGTCACGGAATAGGGTAAGCACGGCCAGCGCTTCCCGCGCAATTCCCTGGGATTGGAAGATCCAGCTCATGGAGCGGGTTAGATCGCGAACTTCTGTGGTACGCCCCTCCTGCAAATAGAGCACGGCAAGTTCCAAGGATGCCAGGGCTGCGTCATAGGCAAGCCCACGAGCCGTGAACTCTTGCCGTATCCGCTCCAGGCCAGCCGCCGCATCTTTTCTCCGTCCTAGGCCGGCCGCTAGCCTCGCTTCCAGCCAGAGCAATCGGATGAAATCCAGCTCGTTGCTTTGTTGTACTGCCAGTTCCCGCACTTGGGGCAGCCGCTCCTCCGCCTCTCTATATCGCCGGAGATGGCAGAGGTTATTGACAGTCTTGAAGTGGTGCGCGAACAGCAGGCGGTCGTCTCCCAACGTTTCTAGAATCGGGGCAACCTCCGTTAGGGCTGCAAGAGCTCCTTGAATATCCCCCATCTGCTCTAAGACATGCTCTTTCTTCAGCAGGATACGAGCGGAGGTTGCGGGATCATTCCCTTTCAAGGCCATCGCCTTATCGAGCAACTCCAAAGCTGCGGGAAATCGGTGTTGCTCACGGCGTAGCGAGGCTTCGAGGTCCAGCAAACGCCATTCGGCCAGTATTCCGGGACCGGCCGTAGCTCCGACCTTCCAGAGTTCCCAGGCCCGGGCGAACGCCCTGTCAGCCCCAGCGAAGTCGTTGGCCACCCGGCGCGCATTGGCGATGTAAGCCCAGCAGTAACCCTCCAGCCGCGAGCGCCAACTCCCCGCGCCCGAAGACCTCTCGGCAATAAAAAGCGCCAAGTTTGAAAGCTCCAGAGCCATCTCAACCTTGTGAGCTGCGGCCTGCTCGCTTTCATGGCAAATCCGCTCCGCCAGCGCCCAACTCCGGAACTCCGGGAACACGGTCACCAGCTCGCGCCGCTCCTGGCGTGTGCCGGCCTTCATGCGATCCCAGAGCTCCCTCGCCTCCCGCCGGACCGCCTCGGCTTTCTGCTTCCTCTTCTCCCGGACCAGCTCTTCCCGCAGTTCGTCCACGACCGACCGCGCCGCGGCGAGCACGGCGCGGTCGACGGCACGACGCTCCTCCCCGGTGAGGGCCACCGGCGAGGAGGGCTCCTCCGGAGGCTCAGCCCTGATCAGGCCGCCGAAGAACAGCAGCGCGTCGACCGCTTCCGGCGGATACCCCATGGCAGCCACACAGACATCCAACTGCTCCCGGCGCAACGGGTTGTCGCCCGTCTCGTAGCGCGAGATTTGCTTGGGATCAGCCCAGCCCAGACAGGTGGCCAGCTCCTTTTGCGACCAGCGCCGCATGGAGCGCAGGTACAGCAGCGCCAGCCCCTCCAGCGACGGCCTCTTTCTCTCTCCCGGCATATGGACCTCGCGATGAAGAGTTGAGCGGTGCCCCCGGCCCGCCTTCGCGATACCCGGGGGAATACAAAAACATAGTTTATGGGAGATTTAAGTTCTTTGTCCAAGACATCGGAAAGGCTCCGTACTCTCGGGCCATGACAAGCGAGAGCGAGACTCCAGCCCCTGACATCGAGTCCGCGGCCAAGGCCGAGCTGCGAAAGATCGCCGAGGTTCTGAAGGACACCCGGGAGAGGTTGAGGGCCGTTCAGGACAGTCTGCCCATCGCGCCCGACCTGGGCGACGACGAGATGGACACCGCGACCGAGCTGCGGTCGGTCATCGACTGCGTCCTCGTGGACAGCATCAGCCCCGCTCTCAGGGACCTCCTGGCCGCGGCGGCCTACAGCCCCAAGAAGAAGGCCGGCCCATGAGCTTCTTCCTCGACGACGAGGAGACGCTGGACGAGCCGTACGGCGAGATCTGGCGTCACCTGGACCTGAGCCCGGAGAGGATCATGGAGCGCGGGCGCCGCCGCGAGGTCGCCGGGAAGCTCTTCGCGGAGCTGACCGGCGCGCCGCCGGACACCCAGAGAGAGCTTCTTTGCCAGGAGCGCTTCCGGAACCTCGACCTGCTCGACCGTCTTCTCGAGGAAAGCCAGGATTCCCAGCCGGCCGATCCCCCGCGGGCGGAGGACATGGCCCATCTGGCCGCCCGCTTGGCGGCGATTCTCGCCGGCGAGGAGCCGGAGGCGGCGGCCGCCCTGCCGAGGGCCTTCGGCCTCGGCGCCAACGCGCGGCGTCTCGGCGGCGACGCGGAGGGGGCGGACGCGATGTTGGCGAAGGCGGCGCCATTCGTGGAGTTTTCCGGCGAGCGCGCCCTCTACTGCCGCACGGCGGCGCTGGTCCGTTGGGATCGACGAGGCCGAGGCGCTGCTGAGGCATGCGGCATGCCTCTTCGCGGCGGAGGGGCTCGGCGGCGACGAGGCGTCCTGCCAGGGCCTCCTCGGGCTGCTCCAGATGGAGGAGCCCGGACTGGGAGATCCGCTGCCCGCGCTGCTCGCGGGGTGGGCCGGGACGGGCCGGGAGCTCCGTCCGGGGATCGCCCTGCGGGTGGGGCTCTCCGTGGCGGCCTGCCAAGCCGGGAGAGGGCGGACGGATCAGGCCCGAAACACGCTGCAAGAGGCTTGGCGCCTGTTCGCGGAGATCTCGGGATCTCGCGAGACGACCCGCGCCTACTGGCTGGAGGCGCGGGTGCTGGGCCGCCTCGGCGAAACGGCCGAAGCGCTGCAGATCCTGGAATCGGTCCGTCAAAGGCTCCTTGCCGAGCCCAGCCCTGCCGAGGCCGCCCTGGCGTCGATAGACCTTGGACTCTTGCTCGCGGAATCGGGAAGAGCCGAAGAGATCGAAGGTCTCGCGGAGGCTCTCCGGACGTCGTTCCCGGACGAGGCCATGCTGATCGTATCCGCGGGGGGCCTCATCCGCTTCGCCGAGCTGGCCGTGGCGGGCGAGCCCGACCCGAGGCTCATGGCTCGCCACGCCGCCGCAACCATGCGCCGGACCTTCCGCGTCGCCCGGTTGAACCTGCAGCCTATGCCTTTCGCGTAAGGCGGGGGGCGGGAGCCCTTCGGCCCCGCGTCCATCCCTATCCCGGTCGACTGGGCTTCAGCGAAAGCGTCGCTCCGGGGGCAAGGAACCCGGAGGCGCAGTCCGCGCTTGCGGGTACGGAGCTCCAGGGCAGGAGCAGCTCGAGCTGCCGTGGCAGAAGGCAGACACGGTATTCGCCGGGCGCGACTTCGGGCACCCGCAAGGTCCGATCGGCGAACGACCGAGCCTGACCATGATCGGAAGCCCACTGGCTCAGAACGGCGACAGGAACCGGCAGGCCGTTCTGATACGCGGCGAGGAACAGGTTTTCCCGCAGGAACTCGTCCTCGCTCAACGGCAGAGTAATTTCGAGGCTCCCGCTCTGTTCCGTAACCGGCAAGGGAAGCGGTTCCTTCTCGGCCTGCGCGTCGAAGGCCCTGAGGGCGAAACCCGGAGCGCTGACAATGGCCACCACTCTCGTGGCTGCCTGGGCGAGGTCGATCTGAAACCCCCCGTCGGTTCCGGTTATCGCGAGACCACCGCCACCATCCGGCGTTCTGGCCAGGACCATGACGCGGGAGCCCACGACGGGGCCGAGAGGGGATGTCACCGTGCCGGTCAGCTTCCTGGTCTGCCGCAGACGCAACTCGATCGGTCCAGAGTCGCGGCCTTGCGCAAGGGTTACGAAAACTCGGTCGCTGACCCGCTGGGAAGATTGCGCGCCGAGCCAGACCGGCCCTTCCGTCAGCCCACGCACCTCGAAGCTCCCCGCTGAATCCGTGGTCTGCAGAAGATCCATGTCTTTGCCGCGAACGGCCACGTCAGCCTTGGGTACGGGTTTCCCCTTCTCGTCGACCACCCGGCCGAAGATCCGGGTATCCGGCAGGGTGATCTCCAGGGTTGCCTTGCCGGAGCGGCCGGCATGGATATCGGCCCATGCCCAGGTTGGAAAGCCAGGCATGGAGGCTTCGATCTCGACCCGCCACATCCCCTCGCGGGGAAGCACACCATGGAACTTGCCGTCCGCATCGGCCTCCATCTTGTCCGAGGTCGCTCCAGAGCGGCCGCCGAACCAAAGGACCGCCGCGAGCGGCTCGTCCCCCAGCCGCACCGTCCCGGCGACGGTCACGAACCGGACCTCGATCGGTTGAGGTCCGGTGTCAGTCCCATCCCACGAATGCTCGCCGGAGTAGAGGCTGTTGCCGAGAGAATCGACGAGACTGATCCGGAAGCGACCGGCGGACTGGCCGGAGACGGCGAGCCGCCCCTCTTCACCCACCTTGCCGTCGAAGACAATGGGCAGGGGCGGACGCTCGCCAAGCCTGACGACCTGGGCCCGCCAGGGCCGGCCCAGCCAGTCGAGGGGAGGGCGAACCTCGAGCTGCAAGTTCAACGCGTGCAGGAGGACCAGCGGCTCGTTGAGGAGCGTCTCGGCCCCGGAATCGACTCGGATCGGCAAGGACCGCACGGCGGGATAGCCCGGCTGCCGCACCTCCAGGGTATACAGGCCCGGAGCAAGGCCGGCGAATTGAACGAAGCCGTCCTCGCCGACCTCTCGTTCCAAGGCCGTGCGCCGCAGCTCCGAAAGGCTCTTCAGGTTGCCACCGCCCGCCGTCACAACGTCCAGCCGGGCGAGGCACCGCCGTGGTTCGATCCTCCCAGCCTCGACCGCCACCCAGCCGGCGACCGACGCCCCGCGCGTGAGCTCGATCGGGCCGAGAGACACCGTCTTGCCAGCCGGGACCTGCACGCCCCAGCGATAGAAAGGCGCCGAACCCTCCGCCGAGATCACCAGGTCGAAGCTGGACGCCGGGAGCGAACAGCTCCAGGCCCCCTTGGGGTCCACCGGGCAGTCGATCGCTCCCTTGGGAGCCACCGGGCGCTTGAGGAAGGATGGCGCGGCCAGGCTTCTGACCAGGATCTGCTTCGGAAGTGGAGCGCTCCCTTCCTTGAATTTAACCACGCCGGAGATCGTGCCCAGAGGCCACAGGTCGAGAATGAGCCGAGTGGACCGGTCCGTGGATCCTGCGGTCAGATCCTTCCGGGCGACCCAGAACCCGGGGATCTCGGCCGAGACTTCCCACCTGGATCCAGGAGGAAGCGTCAGCGAAAGATCGGCCAGCGAGGTTACGGCCAGCCGGAGGGGTTCCCCCTTGTCCTCCACCGCGCGGAGGACGACCGTGCCCTTCACCGGCAGGGTCGAAGCCACTTTAGCGGCAAGAGAAATCTCGATGTGGGCAAGCTGGGCCCCGGGCTGCGGGGAAGCCGGCCCGGTCCACGCAGAGGCGAGAAGGACAAACCCGATCGCGCTTGTCAGAAAACGCCGAGACCCGCGGATCAAGCCCGAGCCTCCCATCTAAATCGCCGGCCTCCCGACAATAGGGTGGATTCGGGCAGACACCTGCATGAGGGTACCTCCCTTAGAACAGTATTTTAACATGAGCCCTCGCCATCGCGGCCGCTTGCCGTACTGTACTTCCATACTGAAGCTCCAGGTTTCCGCATCAGTCCTCTGGCTCCCCGTTTCCAGCCGCGGGATCAACCGATGAGGTGTCGGCCTCAGCCCACCGGATCGCCATCTCCGGCATCGGGATCCACGCAGGAGCCCACCGGCTCCGCGGGTGCCCCCACCGGCTCTCCGCAGCCGCCCATCGGATCCTTGGATGGGCTCGCCGAATCCGCGGTCGGGCCTACCGGCTCTCTGGGTCTTCCGATCGGTTCCGCGGGTGCGTGAAGCGGTTCTGCGCCTCAGCCCACCGGTTCTACGCTCCGGCCTACCAAAGGGCGGTGTCTCCACACTCCTTCTCTGCATCGCCCGTCCGGAGGGCCGATCCATGGCCCGGGAGGGCGATGTCGCAGAAGGCGAGAGCGACAGCGCAGCAAGGCTGGGCGCCGTCACCGCTCAGAAGCGCGGCAATGCGTCCTCAGAGGGCAGAGCCTTCCCTTGAGCAGGCGGGACCTCCCTTCCACTGGGCAGAGCCGCGTCTCCAGAGGGCGCAGCCGTACAACCCGTGGGCGCAGGCACAGGAACGGCCCCTTGCTTCTGCCTTCTACGCCTCGCGGGTCAGTCCCAGCCCCCGCTTCACGCGGAACCACGCGTTGCGCAGCTTCCAGAAGCGGCTCGCCTCCATGGCGTGGAGGCGGTTGCGCAACGCCACGAGCTCCGGGGTGGAGCGCGTCCGCTCCTCGGCGAGGAGGGCCTGCGTCTGCCAGAGCTCGTTGCGGAACTTCTCGGCCTCCATGCGGGAGCCGGCGAGAAGCAGCGCCTCGATCGAGCCGGCCCAGAGCGGCTGGACCTTCCCCCGGCCGTCCACCACCCGCAGCCGCAGCACGGTGGCGGTGCGCGAGGCCCCGGCCGGCAGCGGGCACGAGACGTTCCAGCCAGAGTGCAGGTAGCGGTCGTCCCCCCCATAGGCGGCCAGATAGGCGGCGACGTCCGGGCGCGGCTCGGCGACCGGCGCCGCGGCGATCCGCTCTCCGTCGAGCATCACCTCGACCTCGCGCGCGACGCCGGAGCGCATGGCGGCCCACCCCTGGAGCTCCAGCCGCCGCCCGCCGTCCGCCAGCCTCGCCTGCTCGATCACTAGATGCGGCTCGCTGTGGAAGTCGAGGGCGGAGAAGTCGACCCCCGGCTCCGGCAGGGCGAGGTAGAGGTCCTGGAAGTTGCAGAGCCCCCGCTCCAGACGATGCAGCGAGGCGCCGGGCCTCATTCCGGCACTCGCCATCGCGCGGTCCAGGGCGGAGCGGACGAACGCCTCGGTCACCCAGGTGGAGCCGTAGTCGCTCTTGGCGAGCGAATCGCTCTCGCTGGTCTCGGCGAAGAAGATCCCGCTCTCCGGCATCACGGTGCCCGGCGGCAGCACCTGCGGGGAGTGGGCGCTGAAGGCGAGCATGCCGCCGGGGGCGAGCAGCCCCAGGAGCACCCGCAGCCAAGCCACGAAGCGCTCGTCGGGGAGATGGGTGAAGAGCGAGGTGACCAGGATGGCGTCGAACCGCTCGGCGCAGGCGAAGTCCTCCGGGCGGATGGTCGAGACGATGCCGTGGACGCCGAACCGCTCCTCCTGGAAGCGGACGCCGTCGGCGTAGACGTCGGCCACCCAGACGCGCTCCGGCGGCACCTCGCGCACCAGGAAGCGGGTCACCCGCCCGTAGCCGCTGGCGAAGTCGAGCAGCTTGACCGTATTGCCGGAAGGGCTGCCGAAGCGGTCGCCGAAGCGCCAGCGCAGCGCTTGGCCGAGCGAGTCGGCGATGCTCGCGCCCGAGCGGAAGTAGCCGAACAGCGCGCGGTCGCGATCGCCGTCGAAGACGTCGCCGAGGAAGCCGAGCATCTCGTCGCGGGCGTCGATCGCGAGGTCGAGAGTCCCCGGAGCGATGCCGAGGTCGCTCAGCAGGGGAAGGACCAGCGGACTGGTCTCGTCGGGGCGGAAGGCAAGGGGCATCGGAAAGTTTCCTCGTGGGCGCGAGAGTTTAGCAGGGTCGACCGGCAGGGCCGGTTCGCGGGGCTGATTGGCGGGGTCGATTCACGGGGCTGGTTGGCGGGGTTGATTCACGGGGGTAATATCGGCGCCATGCTCAAGCGTCTCGCGCTGGTACTCCTGGTGGCCTGGGCGGCCGCCGGCTTCCTCCAGGAGGTGAACCAGGCGGTCGCGGGCTACGACGACCGGGCGCCGCAGCGCGGATCCTGGGCTTGGCGCTTCGGCACCGCCGAGACCGAGGACCTCACCCGCTGTCTCGAGGCGGCGCAACGGTTGATGCCCGCCGGCAGCACCGTCGCCTTCACCTCGGAAGACCATCCGGAGATCCAGTTCGCGCGCTGGCGGTGGGCGGCCTATCTCCTGCCGGCCTACGACGTGATCCCGGTGAGCGACCCCGCGACCGGCACGCTGGCGCAGTACGCGATCGCCTACCGGACGAAGATCGACCACCCCCGCGCCGAGCTGATGAGCATCCTGCCGCACGGCTGGCTCTACCGGGTGAAGCCGCAATGAACGGCACCGCCCTGCTGGTTGCCGCCGCCGTGCCGGCGCTGCTCGCCCTGCTCGGCAGCCGGCTGGCCGCCGGGCTCGCCGCCCCGGGCGACGGCGCCCTCTACCGCGCCACGGTATACGTGCTGGGCGGCGCGGTCGTCCTGCACATCCTGCTCACCCTGCTGGACTTCGCCCGCATCCCCTGGCACCCGCTCCTGCTGGTCCTCCTCGGCCTCGCGCTGTACGTCCTTGCCGGGCGCTTCCTGCCGCGGGGACCGGAGCGGCCGGGGCTCCCTTCCGACCTTGGCTGGGGGGACGGGATCGCCCTCTTCGCCCTCGCCGTCTTCCTCCTGATCGCGCTCACCGGGTGGATCACCTTCAACGACTTCATCTTCCACTGGGGGATCAAGGGGGAGCGGTTCCATACCGCGCGCGGGACCGACTACACCTATCTCGCGCGGGGGTGGAACTGGGTGCTCCACCCCGACTATCCGAACCTCCTGCCCGAGATCTACGCCGTGACCGCGCTGCTCACCGGGCGCTTCGAGATGCCCGCGATGATGCTGCAGTCCGGCGCCTTCTTCGCCCTCCTGCTCGCCGCGGCGCGGGAGGGGCTGCGCCAGGGGGGCGCCGACCGCTTCACCCGCCAGACCGGCCTGGCGCTGATCGCGCTGGCCATCGGCGCCTTCGGGATCGGATACATGACGGCCGGCGGGGCCGACTGGCTGCTCGCCCTGGCGCTCACCGCCGCGGTACCGCCGCTGCTCCGGCCGCCGGACCGCGTGGGGGATTTCCAGATCGGCGTCATCGCCGCCTTCGCCGCCGCCGCGAAGGTGGAGGGGGTGCCGCTCGCCGCCTTCCTGGTGCTCGTCCAATGGGCGCGCCACCTCCTTGGGGAACGCCGGCCGGCACTCAGAGAGGCGATCCACGCGGCGCTCCGGACCGGCCTGCCGGCCGCGGCGGTGGTCCTCCCCTGGCTGGGCCGGACGATCCACCATCACCTCTTCCTGGCCCTCAACTCGGGCCCCTTCACCCTCTCGCGGGCGCCCGGAATCCTCGCCGCCGTGCTGGAGACCCTGCAGACCGCCGCCTGGCACGGCTTCCTCTGGGCCATGTTCCTGCCGCCGCTGCTCCTCCTCCATCGGCGGACGCGGCCGTTCGCGATCGTGGCGACGCTGCAGCTCCTGTTCTATTTCTACGTCTATTTCACCTCGGCGTCGGCGGACCAGATCCGGGTCTTCGTCCTCTCGAACTTCGCGCGGCTCGGCTTCCAGGTGATCCCGGCGATCCTGGTGACGGCCCTGGTGGCGTGGAGATCGGGATGGAACGAAAAAGGGCGGGGAGCCGCCCTTTCGACAGCGCCGGAAGATCCGGCCTCTGCTCAGCGCGGCGTGCTGATCACCACCGCCTTGCTGTAGGGGGAGGACTGGCTGCCCGCCACGGCGCGTACCCGGAAGGTGTAGGAGGTCCCGGGGGTGAGCCCGGTCACCTCGGCCGCGGCCGTGCCGGCCGGCACCGTGGCGACCACCTGGAACTTGGCCTTCCGCACGTTCACCTTCGCCTCGACCACGTAGGACTCCTCCCCCTTCGCCTTGTCGCGCCAGGTGAGAGCGGCCGTGGTGCTCGAGGTCGCCCGGCCCGCCAGGCGGAGGGGGGCCGCCAGGCTTCCCGAGCCGCCGCCGTTGCCGTTGCCGCTGCCGCTGCCGTTGCCATAGACCTGGGCGACGGCCGCGCGGTCGTCGGCTTCCAGATGGGATCCGCGGCCATCGTTGTGCACGAAGGGGTACATGACGGCGTTGCGGTCCTTCGAATGGTCGAGCCCCAGGGTGTGCCCCAACTCGTGGGTGAAGACCTCCTCGGCGGCGCTGGGGTTATTCTGGAACAGGCACTGCGTGCCGTCGTTGGTCACGATGTCGGCCTCGGCCGCCTCGTGGTAGCGCTTCCCCTTGTAGACCTTGGTCTCGGGGTAGTAGTAGAAGGGGCCGCCCATGGCGATCACGCCGCCGCTGTTGCAATCGAAGGTCCCCTCGACAGCTTGATCGGGATTATTCCGGAAGGGGTCGTCGAAAAGGATGGTGTTGGCGCGGTCCGAGCGGGTCAGGCCGGTGGCGGCCTGGGTCGTGCCGCCGTAGACGTAGTTGATGTTGGTCCCCGGGTCGGCGGTCCAGGTGTTGAGCGCCACCTGGAAGGCCGCGATCGTGGCGTCCAGCCCGAGGCCCGGTTGACCGGCGGTGTTGACCTTCCACTCCACGCTCTGCCCGCTGTCGAAGCGGTACCAGCGGATGGGATTTCCATCCTCCGCGGCGAAGAAGGCAAACTTCTCGGGCAGAGACGAAAGCTCGGCCTTGACGTTCTTCAGGACGTAATCGCCCGCGTTCGGCACCCTGGCGGCACGGTCGGAGATCCAGTCGGAGAAGCGGGAGAAGTCGCGGACCGGGTCGATCCCCTCCCCGGCCGTGCTCTTGGCCCCGATCTCGTGCGCCTCCGAGAGATCGCGCAGCGCCACGGTGCGGCCGCCGACCGTCCGCTCATGGAAGGCGCCCAGCATGAGGTGGAGGATGCGGTAGGTGCCGTCCTTGGCCGGACCGAGGAAGAGGATCGCGTTCTCCCCCTCGGCGAACCGGGGCGCGCCCCAGATCTTGAGCCCGAGCCCCTGGGGATCGAGGCCCCCAGGCACCCGCACCATCACGGTGCTCCCCGGGAGGTCCCCCTTGAGCACGCGGTTGACCTCGACCAGGTAGTCCGTCGCCGGCTGGCCGATGAGAGGCGCCGAGCTCACGCTGCTGATCCTGGCCTCCACCACGACCGGAGCCTGATCGGCTAGGGCGCTGTCGGACATCATCTGGTACGTGGTGGCCGTCGCCGGCTGGCGGAACAGGAAGGGGAGGGCAAGGAGCGGGAGCAGGCGGAACTTCGACTTCATGCGGGCCTCCTGGACGTCGACGGACTTCTGTGTGGAGCCGGGACTTTGTGATGCCACTATAACATTAAGGAGTGTCGTTGAATTTCAATGAGGTGGGGCAATCCGAATCCTGGAAGGCCGCCCGCGGGGCGGAATTTATCCAGCCTGGGGTGTCAACCCCAGGTGGGAGGCTTGGAGATTTGATTGGCGCCCACCTGGGGTTGACACCCCAGGCTGGATAAATTCCGCCCCTTCGGGGGCGACCCTACTCCGAGCCCCCCGACGAACCCGAGGACGAGGAGCCCGAGCCCCCCGAGCTCTTCGATTCGCTCGCGGCCGGCTTCTCGCTCTTGCTCTCGCTTTTACCCTCGCTTTTACTCTGGGAACCGCTCTCGCTCTTGCTCTCCGAGGCGCCTTCCGACTTGCTCTCGCTCTTGCCCTCCGACTTCCCTTCCGATCCGCCGCCACCCTTCTTGCCGCCGTAATCGGTGACGTACCAGCCGCTCCCCTTGAACTGGAAGGCGGGCGACGAAATCAGCTTCTTCACCTCGCCGCCGCAGGCCGGGCAGGCGGCGATCGGCCCTTCACCCATGCGCTGGAGGGCTTCCGTCCTCTTGCCGCACTGTAGACACTCGTACTCGTAAATCGGCATCAATGCTCCTCAGACGCTGAACTTGTCCCCTTGCGTTTTGAAGCGGATCTTGATCGCCCCGGTCCCCTCCTCCCGCCTCGGCTCCGGAGGTGGGGGCGTGGCCCCGGCCGCCCGGATGAGCTGGAGGATCTGGAAAGCGTACAGCACCTTGGCGTTCTCGGACGCGCCGTGAGGGCCCTGGGTACAGATGTCGAACAGGGTCCGGCGGCCGTCGACCAGCCTGAGGAGCTTGTACTCGTCGCCGTCGAGGGCGAGCTCGATCAACTGCTCCGCTTTATAACAAGGCTCGAGGACCGTCTCTTTCCGGCCGAGCCGCCCGACCAGGGTCTTGGCGTCCGGCGCCCGCTTGATCCCCTGCAGGATCACCTGCCGCATCGGCAACTGGATGCGCACCGCGTCGGGCTCGCGGAACTCGCCGATGCTGTAGATGACACTGCCGTCCTGCCAGTAGAAGAGGCTCCAGACGATCGCCTCGATCTGCTTGCGGATCGCCCGATAGACCTCGGCCGGCGAGAGGACGCCGTTCTCGATCAGCAGCACGCCGTAGCGCTTGTTGGTGCGCTCGCGCTCGCGCATCGTCTCCAGGTAGAGATCGGGCGAGATGATGCCGCTGCGCTGGAGGTAGGAGCCCAGGCTGTCCTCGCGGTCCGTCGAGAGGGCGTGGACGACGTTCCCCTCCTTGATGTAGACCTGCTTGACGATGCCCTCACGGCTCGCCTCGATCACCCCCGGCACCTGGAACCGGTCGATCGTATAGAGAATCTCCGGCAACGCCGTCTGGGACAGGTCGCCGCGATACTGGAAACTGTTCTCCACCGTAGGCACGGTGAGATCCCTCCGTCGAGAAGTTCACAAGTCGGGAAAAAGCCCAACAACTATACCATTGCGGGGAAAGGGGGGTCAGACACCATGGCACCGATTCATCCTGACGAGGCGTGGCGGCGGATCGCCGGGCGGGTGCGTCCGCTCGCCGAGGAACGGGCGGCACGGCGGGCCGTGGGCGGCCGGGTGCTGACCCGCGCCCTCGCCGCGGCGGTGGACGTGCCCGCCGCGGACGTCTCCGCCATGGACGGCTACGCCGTCGCCGGGGCGGTCTCCACGGCTGAGCCCCTGCCGGTCTCCGGCACCATCGCCGCCGGGGACCCGCCCGGCTTCACGCTCCTCCCGGGGACGGCGGCCCGCATCATGACCGGCGCCCCGGTGCCCGCCGGGGCCGACCGCGTGATCCAGGTCGAAAAGACGGACGGCGGACGCGAGCGGGTGACCTTCCAGACCGCCGGGGAACCGGGCGAGCACATCCGCCGCCGGGGGGAGATCCTGAAGACCGGCGATCCCCTGCTCTCCGCGGGCTCCCGCCTGACGCCGGGGGCGCTGGCCCTCCTCGCCACCCACGGCCATGGGGAGGTGCCCATCCACCGCGCTCCGTCGGTAGCCGTGCTGACCACCGGCGACGAGGTGGTGCCGGCCGACGCGGTCCCCGCCCCCGGCCAACTCCGCGACTCCCACACCGACTTCCTGCTCGCGGCCGGCGCCACCCTCGGCCTCCGCTTCGCGCCGCTGGGCATCGCGCCCGACCGGGTAGAGCCGCTGCGGGAGCTCGTCCGCGAGGGGCTCCGCGCGGACGTGCTGCTGCTCTGCGGCGGCGTCTCGATGGGCGAGTTCGATTTCGTCGAGGGGGTGCTCGCCGAGCTCGGCTGCGAGACGGTCTTCGATGGGGTGGCCATCCAGCCGGGCAAGCCGCTAGTGTTCGCCGTCCATCCCGGCGGTCTGGTCTTCGGCCTGCCAGGGAACCCCGCCTCGGTGATGGTGAGCTTCTGGCTCTTCGTCCGCCCCACCCTGCGCCGCCTGCTGGGCTTCGAGGATTCCTGGTGGGGGCCGGCCCGGCCCGGCACCCTGGCCGCTCCCCTCCCCGGCACCGGTCCCCGCGACCGCTTCCTGCCGGCGGCGATCGAGACCCGGGGCGGCGAGATCCTGGTTACCCCCTTTCCGCCCAAGGGCTCGCACGACCTCGCCGCCTTCGCCCAGGGCACCGCCCTGGTGCGCGTGCGGGCGGGATCGGGACCGGCGAAGGCGGGGGAACGGTGCGAAGTGCTGATGCTGATACCCTGAACCGACCGGATATCCGGCCAACTCTTCAGCGGAGGTCGTCATGGCTTCGATCACTCGGCGGCAGGCGATCAAGAACGCGGCGGCTCTGGGGGCCGCTCTCGCCTGGCCCTCACTCCTCATTGGCGCCGCGAAGATCGCCTGGAGCGAGCGGCGGGATCTCTATCCTCAGGGCGTGGCTTCGGGCGACCCGCAACCGGACAGCGTTCTGCTCTGGACGCGCCGCCCGCCCGGACCGGACGAGGCGGCCGCGAAGATCCTTCGCCTGGAGGTCGCCGAGGACCCCGCCTTCCACCACATCGCCGCGCGCGCCGAGGCCGCGCTCTCCGCTGAGGCCGACTGGACCTGCCGGGTGCTCGCGGCCGGCCTCCAGCCGCGCCGCGTCTACTGGTACCGCTTCACCGACGAGCATGGATTCGGCAGCCGCGTCGGCCGCACGCTCACGGCCCCCGCCGCGACCGACGGCCACCCCGTCCGCTTCGCGTTCGTGAGCTGCCAGAACGTGACCCAGGGCGCCTGCAACGCGTACCGGCGGATGATCTTCGAGGACGAGAAGCAGGCCGAGGCGGAGCGGCTGGGCTTCGTGCTCCATCTCGGAGACTTCGTCTACGAGGTCGTCTGGTACCCGGAAGACCGGCCGCAGGGGATGTACGACCGGCGCCTGCGCGACATCGTCCGCTATCCGACCGGCGAAAAGATCACCGACTTCCACGTCCCGGTGACGGTCGAGGACTACCGCGTGCTCTACCGCGGCTATCTCGCGGATCCGGACCTCCAGGACGCCCGCGCGCGCTGGCCCTTCGTCTGCGTCTGGGACAACCACGAATTCTCGTGGAAGGGGTGGCAGAGCCAGCAGAATTTCGGCGGCGTCCGCCCGGCGCAGACGCGCAAGGCCGCGGCCAACCAGGCCTGGTTCGAGTACCAGCCGGCGCGGGTAATGCAGCCGGGCTCCCCGCGGGACGACCGCTTCGTGCCCCCCACCGTCGCCGACGCGCCGCTCCGCGAGCTCGACGAGCACGGGCTGGGCCTCGAGAAAGGAAACCTGGCGGCGATCGAAAGCCTGAAGATCTTCCGCACCTTGCGATGGGGCCGCAACGTCGAGCTGATCCTCACCGACAACCGCTCGTTCCGCTCTCAGCCGGTGGCCGACCAGCCGGGGACCGCGGCGTTTCAGTCCAAGTCGTTCCCGTACTTCATCCCGCAGGACATCCTCGAGGTGCTGGACGCCGGACGCTCGTACGGGGGCGGCAAGCCGCCGGCGACGATCCGTTTCAACGGCGCCGACGTGCCCAATCCTCGCGTCGGCGCGCCGCCCTCCTCGATGCTGGGCGCCGAGCAGAAGAAATGGTTTCTGGGCCGGCTGCGCGCCTCGGCCGCGACCTGGAAGCTGTGGGGGAACTCGGTGGGCATGCTCGACTGGCGGACCGACCTCCAGAACCTGCCCGCGGAGGGGGGGCCCCGCTGGCCGGCGGACGGCTTCGCGCTGGCCGGCGGCGAGGACTGGGCCGGCTACCGCACCGAACGCGCGGAGATCCTTGATTTCGTCGAGCGCGAGCGGATCGCCGGGTTCGCCACGGTCGCCGGGGACCGGCACGCCTTCACGGCCGGCGTGCTCTCGAAGTCGCTGCCGCCGCGGCCCTACAAGCCAGTCGGCGCGGAGTTCATCACCGGATCGGTCTCGGCGCCTACGCTTTTCGAGGGCGCGCAGCACAACCTGAAACCGGACCAGCCGTGGCGCGCGGTCTACCTCCACGATCCCGCCGCCGGCGGGAGGCCCGAGCCGGCGATCAACCTGTCGCTCCGCCACGGCGTCCGCGCCAGCCTCGCCCTCCAGAAGACGGGGGACCGCCGGCAGGCGCTGGCGGCGGCCAATCCGGAGGTCGCGCCGCACCTCTCGTTCGTCGATCTCGGCGGCCACGGATATGCCGTCGTCCGGGCGAGCGCCGAGGATCTGCAGGTCGAGTTCGTCTGCATCCCGCGGCCGCTCGAGCGAAGCGACCGCCCCGACGGCGGCCCGCTCGCCTACCGGGTCGCGCACCGGGTGAAACGCTGGGCTCCGGGCACGGTGCCGCGGCTGGAGCGCACGAGCGCCGAGGGGGAGCTGCCGCTCGGATCGTGAGAATCTGAAATGAGCGTGCCCCGGAGAGGAAACTTCCGGAGCACGCCCACAGGCCAGGGTGAGTCAGAGGGTTACGGGAGCGGCCCGGTCCAGCACTCGCAGTCCCTGGCGGTGCAGACGATGTAGGCTGGCTGGCACGTATAGGTCCTGCCGTCCTGGACTTTGCAGAACGCCCCGAATTGCTTTCCCTGACAGATCGTGTCACTGCAGGTTCCACAGACGACGGCCTTATTGACCGGGGCGGGCTCGAACGAGGGGAGCGTCGCTTCCGCGCAACCCGGAGACTCCGGGGCGGAGAAGATCGCCGTCAGGCTTGCGCTCGCCGGGTTCGCCTGGGTGGAGATCTGGCCGGCGCTCGCGAGGTGGCCGATCAGCAGCAGTAAGGCCAACGCTAGGAAAGTGGATCTGAGCTTCATACAGTCTCCTTTGAAGGACGGTTCACGATGAGCCACGCCGCTTGCGCCAGCTCCTCAAAGAAGAAGGGTGCCCGATCTCCCCTTCGAGGAGCCCGACACGTCATCGCCGTGCGCAGTGCTTCTACGTCACACCGGCGGATTGTTCGTACAGCCGCACCGGGACGAATTGTCCGAGCAGACGGAGCCGACGACGCACTTCCCAGCGTGATAGCCGCCTCCACTGAAGTAAGAGCAGGTCGAGTTAACGGCCAATCCTGCACAGGAGGGATGACTGCAGGAGCCGCAGGTGAAGGTCGCCTTGAACAAGGGCTGCGGGGTGAGGTCGAGGCTCTTGTCGAGGCCGGCGACGCTCGCCGCGCAGAACGGCGCGGCGTCAGGAGCCGCCGGGCTGGCGGCCGGAGCCACGGTTTGAGCGTTCGCCCAGGTGCCCGTCAGCAGGAGCGCGGCGAATCCCAGCACGCAGAGTCTGATTTTCATTCTTCTCTCCTTTTCAAAAGGGCCTGATCGCCCACCCTTTGAGGTGCCGGAGACCGTGCTTTGCGATTCCGGGGAGGAGAGCGCTCGATCCAGGATGGCGAAGCGGATGGGGCCTTCGGCAATGTCCAGGACGGCATCGGCGTTATCGTCAGGGTCACCACCGTGTCCCACGTGGCGAAGGTTTCAGGGGTAAGGCGACCTGACTTCGGAGCGAATCGGCCTTGCACCCGGAGTTGAGGGTGGAGAGGTGCCGTACAAGTCCAAAGTTTGCAACACGCGTGGTGGCATTCTCCGACCTGCGTGGAGAGAGTAGCGTCGCTGTAGTAGTAATCGGTCGCGGAATCGGGGCAGACCGCCACCGGTCCTCTCTTAAGCGACTGAGATCATTCTATCGCGGAACCGATCACCCGAGCAGGCAGTCCAAGCAGGCATGACCAGAACTGGAGAGCCGCCATGAGCGCCGCGTCCGCGTTCCCCTTTTGCCTCGCCCTGCTCCTCCTGTTCGGAGCCCATTCGACGGCTCCAGCCGGCCGGCCGCGGCCCCCCCTGGTCTTCAACCCCGTCCGCGAGTGGTATGGCTGGGAGCTCTACCTGGAGGCCCCGGACCCGGACGTGCGCTACGAGATCCTGGTCCGTGACGAGGTCAGCGCCCCCGAGTGGTACCGCCACGACCTGCGGAGACCCGTGGACCCGCGCCTCCTCACGCCAGGCCGCCACCGCATTGAAGCCAGGATCGCCGGCCCCAAGGGGAAGATTTCGAGCCCCCAGATCTTCTGGTTCGACCCCGTCGAGACGATCCTGCGCGCCGCGAAGCACCAGGTCGATCAGTCCGTGGCCCGCTGGGCCAGCTTCTACGAGGACAGCGATCGGGGTTTCACTTGGCTCTCCTTCACGACGGCGCTGGACGTCCGCGACGTGCTGCGCGAGGTCCGCTACTCGCTCGACGGCTGCGCCCTGGACCGCCGTTTTCCTTTCAAGCCGTGGACCGACCTGGAGCAGGCCCCGAAGTCTGTGGACGGCGAGAAGAACTACACCGAGATTCCGAAGACGACCGCCTCGGTCTGCGTCCAACTGGTGTACCTCGACGGCACCACGACCGAGCCCCAGACATTCTTCCCCCACCCGGAGCGCGTCGCCCCCACGCCCCCCTGGAAGGAGATTGAGGCGGGCCAGGCGCCGGCACCCGTGGCGGCCGCCCGGCCTTCCCCTGTTGCGTTCCGTACTCAGCGCAGCGAGGGATGGGACCTCTTCCTCGGCGTCGCCGAGCCGCAAGCCTGGCGCGAGATCCGCTGGCGGTTCGTTCCCGATCCGTGGCGCTCCACCGGTTTCGAGCCCAGGATCGATCCCAGGACGGGCCGGCGCACCCCGGTGACGCGGGTCTCCGTGCCGCAGGCAAAGATCACGCCCGGCCCGCACGAGGTGGAGGTGCAGCTCGTCGACCTGGAGGGGCGGAAGACGGGCCCCTACCCGTTCTTGTTCTACCCCGAGCGGGAGATCCTCGAGCAGACGAAGCGGGCGTTTGGCGCCCCCGACGCGCAGTGGGCCTCCTTCGCCGCTAAGCTCTACGGCGACAAGGCCGTCCTCTACGTCATGGGCCTGCAACTGATCAGGGACGCTCTGCGGGAGATCCGCTACTCGATCGACTCCTGCGATCTCGACCAGCGCCTGCCCTTCCGGAAGTGGGACGACCTCCTCCACAGCCCGAGAGTCTCCGAGGGCGAGATCCTCTTCCTGCCGGCGGACGTCGCCTGCGTCTGCTTCCAACTGGTCTACCGCGACGGCGAGGTGACGGAGCCCCGGCGAGTGGAGCGCGTAAAGGGGGGCCGATGCGCGGTTCGCTGAACGGAGAGCATACTTAAATGTACGGCAGAGAATGCCAAGACCCCAACCGAAGGTGAACCGTCTGGACAGAGGAATGGCGAATCCACAGGCTGAGAAGGCCAGGCTGACGGTGAGCCTCTTCATCATCTTCGGACTGGTGCCCGCGGTCACCTCGATCTGCACTCGCGGACAGTTCGCGAGCCTTACGGACTGGTGGAACCAGGGCGCGCAGCTCAGCTCTGGATGTCCGAGCAACTTCTACGGCGACGACTTCCTGAGCCGCGCCGTCCAGCGATATTCGGCTTTCATGGCCGGCCTTCTGGTTCCGATCTGGAACGCGGTCGCGGGCGTATCCCTCCTGCGATGGCTTCTCGCCGTCGCCGTCATCGGAGTGATCGGCGGCGCAGCCTTCGAGCTGGTCAAAGCCCTGGCCCGCTTCTTCCGCGAGGGCCGAACCGAATAGCGGATCAGTGCCACAGGGAGGTTGTGGAGAAGTCCCTGGCATCCGGTCCGGTTCCGGTCCGATCCGGACGGCGCCCTGCGACATCGAGCCGCCCCACCTCAGGGCGGCGCTGGCGTCTGGTGGCGCGCGCGGCTGGCGTTGTCAATCTGGATCGCGTCGAAGCCGACGCTGAACCTTCCCTGGGTACTCATCTTCACCGCCACCCAGGCTTGAGCCGCGGCTGTATCCGTGGGCTCGTTGACTCCGAAGACGCTGGTGTTCAGGTTCAGATAGAGCCAGCCGAAATCGAAGGGTACGGGGAAATTGGCGCCACCTACCATGACCCGCTGGGTCTCGGCTGGGAACGGAGCAAAGCTCTGCTGCGGCTGTTGGGGCGAGGAGGGAATGCTCAGCGGCACGTACGGATGCTCCTCCTCGTCGAAGATCACAATCTTTTCTTGCCCGAGCAGGTACCAGCCCGGCCGTACTCCAGGGGTCGCCGGGCAGGTAAACGGCGCTTGGTTGGTCTTCGAGTCGCGCCAGACGATCAGGCTGGTACCACCGGTAAACGTGCCACCGTTCACATAACGCACGGCGAAGTTCGTCGCCAGCGGATGCCGCTTGTCGGCACCCGACCAGCCGACGTAACGCCCATAGAAGGTGTAAGGGTGGGAAGAAATAAAATCGGTGGGTGGGGGTGGTATCTCTTCGGCGAGGATGTGGACCAGAGTATTCCCATCGGCAAAGTTTTGGCTCGAATCGACATAAAAGTAGTCACCCCAGAGGACGTTCTGTTCGGTGGCATCGCCCGAGCCGTCGGCGGCGAAGTAACCGGGATCGCCGGGGAAGCGCAGGGTGCAGTTGTTGACGGTGTCGACCGTCACGTAGCCGCGGGCAACGTTGTCGCCGAGGGCACGGCCGGCGCAGCGGTTGCCGAGGACCGACGAGGACTGGCCCGTCAGTGACCGCTGCAGGTGCTGCACGAAGGAGGCCGGCAGGACCGGTGGCGGCAGCAGGCCGGTGCAGGACGCGAAGTCGATGTCTTCCGAGATGCTCCCCTGGGGGCTGATGGTGTCGGTTGGATCCTGACCGGCGGACGCGGTCCGCGGCAGTACTCCGCTGACCAGGAGTTCGCGCAGGTTGAGGGTCTGTACGTCATAGCCCGTGAGGTAGATGTTGTAGTCCAGGACCGGAACGGATAAGTCCGACCAGACGACCACGTGGGCCAGAACCGCCTGGGGGGAAGCGTTGTTGATGGAGAGCAGCGTGGACCTTCCATCTTGATTGCCGAGGTCCACCTCGAAATACGGCAGCAGCAGGGTAGCCGCCGGCTCCGGAGCGACCTTGGTGGTGGCAGTCGCCGGGCCAGCCAATCCCAGAAGACAGAGCGCTACGAGACCGGGAGCGATTCTCTTCATCGAGGTCCCCTTTCCCGCGGACAACCACTGCAATGGTGACTAAAAAAATTAAACTCGTCAAGCATGGGGACAGTTGCTGCCGCCATGAAGACAGGCTTCCTCTGCGGAGCTTGCAGTGGGGAAAGGGACAGGCTGGTCCTGTTACCGCTCGGACAGACCTGTATCTATATCTGGCAAAGCTGGCGGAAGCGCATGGGAATCGAACCCACCCCCCGTACCGCAACCGGCACGGGACAACGGTTTTGAAGACCGGATGGTTCCCATGCTGTCAACGATCACCCAAAATTCCCCCACCTCGATCGCCTAAAAATCCCCCCCTCCTCGGTTGATGTTGTTCTCCTGACAGACCTCGTCGCCGGGCCTGTGGGGCCTGTGGGCGGCGCCGCTGTTGG
>Ga0193706_1000042_pt1 | contig 128572 bp, 111 predicted proteins | sample U3c1metaG_FD_160130 | JGI IMG/M metagenome (GOLD analysis project Ga0193706, IMG submission 160130) | Soil microbial communities from a riparian zone of the East river system, Colorado, United States - U3c1 | ecosystem: Environmental > Terrestrial > Soil > Riparian zone | place: USA: East...
GACTTGCTCTCCTCCAACCGCTCGGCCCCCTGCTCTTTCGAACGGAGAGCATCCTAGAGAAATCAGCGATCGCTCGCCCAGCAGGGGGACATCTCGCCTCAGGATTCCTGGCGCGCAGGCTCCTAGCCGAACACTTGGAGGAGACAGGGCAAGCGTCGGTAGAGATACCTTGGGATTTTTACTGGGAAGTTTCCCGTGAGGAACGCTATGATCCTTACTCTGAGCCCAAGCAGCTTAGTCTCGGTCAGCTCTCTGATGACTGGAATGAACTGCTCAAGATACGCGATGGAGAGATGTCCTCCGTGGGGTACGCCTTAGTCTGGCTCTCCTCGATTTTGCGCTCCGTCGGGGAAGCGACTAAGTTATGATCTCCGCGCTTAGAACCGCTGATGAAGGGTTACAAGCAACATGCTCACTGAATAGTCTCTAGGTATCTTCTGGCATGGAGAAGAAGTGGATGGCCTGTTGCTCTATGCCTTCTGGCCGGGTTTGCCGGAAGCAGAGCCTCTTTTCCCGAGGGGAATATGGCCTCCTGGGATCGAGGTGCAGCGGGTCGCTTAAGCGGGGAAGGGTGGACTGTCCTCATGTGGGATGTCCGGATCTCCCAGTGGCCAGTGAAGGAACAGTGGGGACCCTTGCTAGAGGAAACCCTGAAGTCGCTTTGCCGGACAGGCGCCATTGTCGCCTGGTGTGGACTCGAAGGACATTTTGCGGATCCGCCTTCACTCTTCGATCCTGAAGAAATGTCCGAGGGTGTCTATGCCTATTATATCCCCCCAGGTGGGGTTCAGGTGTTCTGCTTGGCTAGGAGAAGAATTTGCAATTATTGGAGATGACGAGATTTTGACCCCTGCATCGTCTTGTTGATGCGGCCATGGGTACGGAACCATGAGAGGGTGGGCGGATTGGCATCATGAATTCCCCAAGCCACAGAACAGGGCGGAGCGAGAAGCTCTCAGCGATGGTTCTGGACGCCCAAGCTACTGGGGCTCTCTCGTCGGTCTGAAAGGCGAACCCATCGGCTCCTAGCCCCGCCCCCGCCGGCTGCCGGGACGAGCCTCCAGGGGCGGCGGAACCGGACTTCGGGGGAAGGGGAGGCATCCGCCTCGCGGGAGTGATAGACTGTTAGCGATCCGTTTTCAGGAAAACTTCTCGTTGATCGGCAGCACTATCTCCCGGTACAGGGTCCTCGAACGTCTCGGCGGCGGCGGTGCGGGCGTCGTGTACAAGGCGGAGGACCAGAAGCTCGAGCGGCTGGTCGCCCTCAAGTTCCTCTCGACCTACCGCAACGCCAACGAGTCGGACAAGCGCCGCTTCCTGCGCGAGGCTCGCGCCTCGTCGGCGGTCGATCACCCCAACATCTGTACAGTCTATGAGATCGACGAGACGGAGGACGGCCGGCTGTTCATCGCCATGGCCTTCTGTGAGGGGGAGACGCTCAAGCGCCGGGTCGAGCGCGGCGGCCTGGCCATCGCCGAGGCCGTCCGTCTGGCGGCCCAGATCGCCTCCGGCCTCGCCGCCGCTCACGCCAAGGGGATCGTCCACCGGGACGTCAAGCCGGCCAACGTCATCGTGGCTCCCGACGGCCGGGTGAAGATCGTTGACTTCGGCATCGCCAAGCTGGCGGACCAATCGCGCCTGACCCGCGACGGCACCGCCGTGGGCACGGCGGGCTACATGGCCCCCGAGCAGATCCGCGGCGAGACGATCGACCCGCGCACGGACGTCTGGGCCCTCGGCGTCGTCCTCTACGAGATGGTCACCGGCCGGACGCCGTTCCCGGGCGAGACCGACCACGAACGCATCCGCGCCATCCTGAGCCGCGACCCCGAGCCGATGGCCGTCCCGCGGCCGGGGGTGCCCGCGCAGCTCGAGCGGATCGTCGCCCGGGCGCTGGCCAAGCGGGTGGACGACCGCTACGCGAGCATGGAGGCGATGCGGGATGATCTGCTGACCCTGAACGCCAATACCGGCACCCTTGGCATCCCCTTGCTCGACGAGAGTCTCGACCCCACCCTGCGGGACATTCCCTCCTCCCCTTCGGCCGGGACCACGGTCTTCGGCGACGCCGATCACCTCGTGGGGCGGATGATCGCCCACTACCGGGTCGTCGAGTACGTCGGCGGCGGCGGCATGGGGGTGGTCTACAAGGCGGAGGACCTCCGGCTCGAGCGCACGGTGGCGCTGAAGTTCCTGCCGCCGGAGCTGACCCGCGACCCCGAGTCCAAGGTCCGATTCCTGCAGGAGGCGCGGTCGGCCTCGGTGCTCGACCACCCCAACATCTGCACCATCCACGAGGTCGGGGAGACCGACGACGGCCGGCTCTACCTCGCCATGCCCAATTACGACGGCGAGACCCTGCGGCGGCTGATCGAGCGCGGGCCGGTCCCGATCGACGAGGCGATCGACATCGGGGAGCAGATCTCCCGCGGGCTCGCCAAGGCCCACCGCGGGGGGATCGTCCACCGCGACATCAAGCCGGCCAACATCATGGTGACCGCCGACGGGGTGGTGAAAATCCTCGACTTCGGCCTCGCCAAGCTGGCGGGCGCGGCGGCGATCACCCGCACCGGTTCCTCGGTCGGCACCCCCGCCTACATGTCCCCTGAGCAGGCCCGCGGCGAGGACGTCGACCACCGCACCGACCTCTGGTCCTTCGGCGTCGTCCTCTATGAGCTGATCGCCGGCCGCCGGCCGTTCCGCGGCGAGCACGACCAGGCCGTTCTCTATGGCATCCTGAACGAGAAGCCGAAGCCGCTCTCCGAGGTGCGTTCCGAGACGCCCCCCGAGCTGGAGAGGATCGTCGACAGCCTGCTGGCCAAGAATCCCGGGGACCGTTATCCCACGGCCGAGGGGCCGCTCGGCGATCTGCGCGCCCTGCGCAACCAGACGATGACGACCACGGTGCGGACCCAGCCGGACCGCCCCGTGCCGTCCCGGACCCACCCCTGGATCTGGGCGATCGCCCTGCTCGCCGCGGTGGCGCTGGTGGCGGGCGTGGTCTACCTGCGCCGTCCCGCCGGCGGCCGCGCCGGCGCCTGGTCGACCGCCGGCTTGAGCTTCAACCGGCTGACCGACCAGGAAGGGCGCGAGTCGTTCCCGAGCCTCTCGCCGGACGGCCGCTCTCTCCTCTACGTGAAGTCGATGAACGGCAACGCCGACATCTACCTCCAGCGCGTCGGCGGCGGCAACCCGCAGAACCTCACGCCCGACTCCCCGGCGGACGATACCCAGCCGGCCTTCTCGCCCGACGGCCAGCAGATCGCCTTCCGCTCCGACCGGGAGGGGGGCGGCCTGTTCGTCATGGGCGCCACGGGAGAGTCCGCCCACCGGCTCACCGGCATCGGCTACAACCCCGCCTGGTCCCCGGACGGCCACTGGCTCGTCTTCGCCACCGAGGAGGTCTCGAAGCCGCTGGAGCGCAAGCTCAACAGCCAGCTCTGGACCGTGGACATCGCCACCGCCCAGCAGCAGCCTCTGGTCAGGGAAGACGCGGTGCAGCCGAGCTGGTCCCCCCACGGCCAGCGGATCGCCTACTGGGGGATCCCCAAGGGGAGCGGGCGGCGCCTGCTCTGGACGATCCCCGCCGGCGGGGGAGCGCCCGTCCGGGTGACCAACGACGATCACGTCAACTGGAACCCCGTCTGGTCGCCCGATGGGAACTACCTCTATTTCGTTTCGGACCGCAGCGGCAGCATGAACGTCTGGCGGGTGCCGATCGACGAGGGCACGGGCAAGGTGCTGGGCGAGCCGGAGCCGATCACCACCTCGTCGCAGTCGACCGGGCTGCTGAGCCTTGCTCGGGACGGCCGGCGGATCGTCTACGCCACCGACGAGGGGAAGTCCAACCTGGAGCGGCGGTCGCTCGATCCGGTGACCCACCGCGCCTCCGGGGAGGCGGTGCCGGTGACCCAGGGGTCGCGGGCCGTCCGCTCCGCGGCGGTCTCGCCGGACGGGGAGTGGATCGCCTTCGACATCTATACTCCGCAGGAGGACATTTTCCTGGTGAAGGCGGACGGCACCCGCCAGAGCCAGCTCACCAGCGACGCCGCCAAGGACCGCATCCCCCACTGGCTCGCGGACGGCCAGCGCCTCCTGTTCTACTCCGACCGCGGCGGCAGCTACGGCGCCTGGACGATCCGGATGGATGGGAGCGAGCGGCAGGCCATCCCTCATGGCACGCCCGATCCGCTCTATACCCCCATCCCGTCTCCCGACGGCCGCCGGTTCGTGGTGAGCCTGGGTTCCAGGAGCGCGGCGCTGATCGACCCCGGGCAGCCGGTCGACCGGCGGGCCAAGCTGCTCCCGGCTCCCGGGGAAGGGCAGGCCTTCTCGGCGAACGCGTGGTCGCCGGACGGCGCGTACCTCGCCGGCAACCTCGAGCAGACGAGCGACGGCTCCAACATCCCCGGCGTCGTCGTCTATTCGTTCGCCTCCGGCAAGTACGAGCGGCTGACGGATGTGGGCTCGGTCCCCGTCTGGCTCCACGACGGCCGCACTCTCCTCTATCGGCATGAAGGCAAGATCTTCCAGGTCGATCTTCGTTCGAAGGCCTCCAGCCTGGTCCTGGAGCCGCCCGCGAACTCCGTCTTCAACTCGCTCGCCGTCGGGCCGGACGACCGGACGCTCTACGCGGTGCGGGCGAGTGACGAGGGGGACATCTGGATGATCACTCCCGCGGGTGGCGACTCCCGGTGATCGTGACGTCTACACACATCTGGTAGACTTACGGAATCCGTTTCAGACGAACACTCGCGCGGCCCCGCGGCCGCATGGGCTCTGCCCAAGGAGGAGATGATGAGTTTCAAGTCCAGGGATTTGATGATCGACGTCCTGCCCGCCAGGAAATTCAACGCTCTCGCGCAGCCCGGTTTCGGCATGTGCGCTCAAGGCACCGCGAATACCGGGACGGAGGAGGAGGACGAGGAGAAGGACTGCGCTCAAGGGACGGCCACCAACAATGAGCCTGCCTACGCGCCGCGGACCGAGGTCAACCTCGCCCTGCTGCGCCAGCAGCTCCACGAAGCGCTGTCCTCTACGGCGCGGGCCTGAAGCTTCGCGTGACGGCCGGATAGCGGTGCCGTGGCTCCATAGCCTAGCAACGCGCCGCTACCGGCCCGCGCCACGCGATCCGGACACCCTCTTAGATAGTGCCTGACTCTCCAGGCGCTCTATTGGAGGAGTTGTCCTCATGCATTACGGTACAAGCCGTTTTTTGGGTCTCGGTCTGATCCTGGGGCTCCTCGCCCTCCCCGCCGCCGCGGGCGCCGTCCAGTACGACGATTGCGACTCGCGGTTCATCGCCTTTCTCGGCTCGGACACCTATCAGTTTTCTCCCGCCCTGCCCGGCAGCGCCGGCACCGTCCGGCTGTTCACCGTCCTGTCGTACCAGGGGGCCGCGGCCGATCAGGAGTACGGCAGCGCGCACTGGCGGTTGGAGATCCGCGGGCTGGTGGGCGGGGCGGAGAAGCTCGTGCGCGCGGCGGAGGGAGCGGTCCGGATCGACTTCTCCGGGCAGGCGACGGCGGAATTCGTCTGGGACGGCCGCGACGAGCAGGGGCGGCGAGTGCCGGGAGGCAAGTATCAATACACCTTCCGTGGCCGTTTTCTGCCCGACTCCATCCACCCCGCCAAGGAGCTCACCGGCTATGAAGGCTTGACGGGCCAGGCCGGGATCACGGAAGCGAAGGCTTCGACCTATCAGGTGATCGTGGACTACGGCCTCAGGGAGTCGGACGTGATCCGGCTGCGGCAGAGCAAGGCGATCAGCGCCTGCTCGCACCAGCAGAACACGCCGATCGAGGCCGGCTTCCGCTACAACTTCTACTACGGCTCCGGCCACAGCCACTCCAACTGGTCCGACGGCGGGCAGCCCACCAGCTCCTGCGCCTCCGGTAATCCCAACGGCAGTGGCACCTCCGATCCGGCGGCGGTCTACAGCTACGCCCGCAACTCGGGCGGCGTCGACTATTGGGTGATCAACGAGCACAACCACCTGTTCGACGACGCGATGACCACCAACAGCCCGCCGGTCACCGAGACCAAGATCCGCCAGCGCTATGCCGCCGGTCTCGCCGCCGCCAACGCGGCGACGGTCAACGGCACCTTCGTCGCTCTCTACGGCATGGAGTGGGGGGTGCTCACCAATCCCGACGAGGGGCACGTGACGCTGATCGAGACGCCGAAGCTGTTCGGCTGGGAGACCTGCTCGAGCTGCAACGGCCCCAGCAAGGAGTGCACCACCGGCACCAACTGCTACTTCGACGTCTTCACTCCGAAGCGCTTCAACTACCTCAACATGTACAAGACCTCGGCCGCCAACCCTTCGGCGGCCGGCGCGCTCGGCATCCTCTGCCATCCGGAGACCGGGCAGTTCGACAACTATGCCTTCAACGCCGACGCCGACCAGGCGCTCCAGGGGATCGCGGTGCGCAGCGGCCTGGCGTTCAACACCGCCACCAACTGCGCCCAGGCCAACATTGCCTCGACGGACTACTCGCCGTTCTGGAAACAGGCGCTGAACCTCGGCTTCCATCTCGGGCCGGTCGCCGATCACGACGCCCACTGCACCACCTACGGGCTGGGCCTCCCCGACCGCACCGTCTACCTGCTGCCCAACGGCTCCTCGCCGGCGCTCACCAAGCTCGCGCTGATGCAGGCCCACAAGGCGCGTCACTTTTTTGCCACCGAGGACTCGAACGCCCAGCTCGTCTTCGCCACCACCGACGGCGCCCACCTCATGGGGGACATCTTCACCTCCGCCGGCGGCGCCAGCCTGCGCGCGGCGGTCTACGATCCAGATGGCGAGTCGGTCTCCTCGCTCCAGATCTGGCGCGGGCAGATCGGCGGCGGTGTGCCCGCGTCCGCCTACCGCTCCGCGTCCGGCGCCTCGACGCTCAGCCTGACCGAGACCCTGAGCTCCGGTACTTATTACTATTACGTCCACGCGGTGCAGGCCGACGGCAACGACATCTGGTCGGCGCCGATGTGGATCACCTACGGCTCGGGCGGCGGCGGGGGAGTGAGCGTCAACGTCGGCGGCTGGAAGCTCACGCAGGCCAACGCGGCCTTTACCTACACCATCCCCACCGGCACTTCGATTCCCGCTGGCGGCTACCTGGTGATCGGCCGCAACGCCACCAAGAGCGCGTTCGAGACCTTCTGGCGGGGCGGCACGCCGCTGCCGTCGAACACCGTCTACCTGAATTCGGCCGATATCATGCCGGTGATCAACGGCAGCGAGACCTACAGGCTCACCAATGCCTCGGGAACCCTGATCGACGGCACCACCATCGCCATGCCGTCGGCCGCGGGGAGCACGGTCCAGCGCAAGGACCCCTGTCTCGCCGCCGGCACCAGCACGAGCTGGACGACCTCGGCGTCGAGCAACGGCACCCCCGGCAGCGGCGCCGCGGCCGGCTGCGCCAAGGGGGTGGTGATCAACGAGTTCTCCGACGCCCTCGGCACGAACAACTTCGTCTACGAGTTCATCGAGTTGCACAACGATCAGTAGGTCATCCGGTCGATTCCGGAAGGATCGCGTCCGCCTCGATCTCGACCAGCATGTCGGGCGAGATCAGGCGGCTGATCTCCACCATGGTGGCGGCCGGGCGGATATCGCGGAAGAACTCGCCGTGCGCCCGGCCGATCTCCTGCCATTTGCCGATGTCGGTGGTGAAGATCCGGGTGCGCACGACGTCGGCCATCCGCGCTCCCGCCTTGGCGAGGGCCGCCTCCACGTTTTTCAGGATCTGGATCGTCTGCGCGTAAGGGTCGCCGGCGCCGACGACGTTGCCCTCCGCGTCGAGGGCGGTGGTGCCGGCGACGTGAATGCAGGGTCCCACCCGCACCGCCCGCGAGTAACCGACGATCGGCTCCCAGGGGGCGCCGCTCGAAATATTTTGCCGTCCGTGGTGATTCATCCGGCGATTCTGGCACACCTCTTGCTCTATCAAGAATCGAACGCGGCGGCCTTGAACATCGAGGCCGGGTGCTCTCCTCAGAAGAAGTTTTCAAGCACAGCGGGCCGCAGTAACCACATCGGAAGGAGAGATCAGATGGCAAAGCGAACAGATGTAGTCGGCGGCCAGAACACGGCCACCCCCAATCTCGACCCGTCCCACGAGTTGCCGCCCGCCCAGGGCGTCAAGGCCCAGGCCCAGGAGCTCGCCCATGACGCCAAGGAGCAGGCCAAGACCCTGGCGAGCGACGCCAAGGAGCAGGCCAAGGACGTGGCCAACCAGGCGCGCGACCACGTGCAGAACCTCGTCGGTCAGCAGAAGGACCAAGCCGCAGAGCGGCTCGGCTCGCTGGCTCAGGCGCTGCGCGAGACCGGCCGCAAGCTCAACGAGGGGCAGCAGGCCGGCGACTTCGGCCAGTATGCCGACCGCGCCGCCCAGCAGGTGGAGCGGCTCTCCGGTTACCTGCGCGAGAACGACCTGCGCGGCTTCGTCCGCGACACCGAGAACTTCGCGCGGCGGCGCCCCGAGGTCTTCCTCGGCGGCACGCTGATCGCGGGCCTGATGCTGGCCCGGTTCCTCAAGGCCTCGAGCCCGAGCCAGGGCACCCGCTCCGGCTACGACGGCGGTGCCTGGACGGGGTACCCCCAGTCCACCGGCCGCTCCTCCTACCAGGGGTACCAGGGGCAGTCGGCGACCCGCACGACCTACACTCCGGAGCGGAGCACCGACCTTGGCGGCGCCAACGCCGGCACGACGCTCAACGACACGCCGCTGGGGGTGTAAGCCATGGCGGTACCCGGTGAACGCAAGGAAGAACGGTCCATTGGCCAACTGCTGAAGGAGCTGACGCAGGAGTCCAGCACCCTGCTGAAGCAGGAGGTAAACCTCGCCAAGACGGAGATGTCCGAGAAGGCCTCGCGCATCGGCGCCAACCTCGGCGAAGTCGCCGTCGGCGGCGCGGTCGCCCTCCTCGGCGCCATCGCCCTGCTGCTGGCGGCGGTCTACGGCCTGACGTCGATCCTCAACAACTTCATGAACCAGGAAGTGGCGGTCTGGCTGGCACCGCTGATCGTCGGCGGGATCCTCGCCGCGGTCGGCTACTCTCTCATCAAGAAGGCGCTCGCGACCCTCAAGCAAGAGAGCATCACTCCCCAGAGAACCACCCAAAGCTTGCAGGAGAACAAAGAATGGCTCAAAGAGAAGATTTCGTAACCGGCACTTCGGACCTCGACGCGGGCAGCGGGATGAACTCCAGAGAGATCCGCTCCGAGATCGACCGCACCCGGTCCGACATGGACGAGACCTTCGCGGCTCTCGACGCGAAGATGACCCCCAAGGAGATCGGCCTGGAGCTCTGGAACCTCTTCAAGGGGGGCTCGAGCACCGGCGCCAGCAAGCTGTGGCAGGTCGCCCGCGAGCATCCGATGCCCGCGGCCGTGGTCGGCCTCGGCCTCGGCTGGCTGTTGGTCGAGAGCTCCGGCAAGAGCGACAAGGCCGACGCCTACGACGGCCGCTATCGCGGCGAATACCGCGGCGAATATCGTGGCGTCAACTCGGGCGCCTACGGCTACGGCCGCACTTCCTACCGGCAGGGGTACGCCGGGACGGGCTCCTACTCGGGCACCGAGTATGACTCCGAGGAGAGCTCGGGCGTGCTGTCGGCGGCCGGCGACAAGGTCAAGGACCTGGCGGGCAGCGCCAAGGATGCCCTCTCCAGTGCCACCGGCAAGGTCGGCGACGCCGCTGACTGGACCAAGGAGCATGCGTCCGAGCTCGGCCACGAGGTCGCGGACAAGGCGTCCTCCATGGGCCACGAGGTCGCGCACCGGGCCTCCGCTCTCCGTGGCCAGGCGAAGCAGAAGGCGCGCGGCGCCCGGCTGGGATTCTGGCAGACCATGGAGGAGAACCCCCTCATGGTCGGCGCCGCGGTCCTGGCGCTCGGCGTCATCGCCGGTCTGGCGGTTCCCTCGACCGACAAGGAAGACGAGCTGATGGGCGAGACCCGCGACCGCCTGCTCGACGACGTCAAGGAGGCGGGGCAGCAGGCTCTCGACAAGGGCAAGCACGTCGCCGAGGCCGTGGTCGACAAGGTCAAGGAAGAGGCGCAGCACCAGGGGCTCACCGCGGAAAACGTGGTGGACAAGGTGAAGACCGTCGCCAGGGAAGCCACGAACACCGTCAAGGAAGAGGCCAAGCGCCAGAACCTGACGCCGGACGCGGCTCTGAACGCGATCAAGCCGGACCAGCCCCAGGGTCAGCCGGGTCAGCCGGCGGCCCAGGGCTCAGCGCTCCCGGCGAACGCCGAGGTCCACGAGCCGGAGCTCGCCAAGCGGTAGTCCTGTAAGGGGGGTGGTCCCGCGCGGGGCCGCCCCTTACGTTTTCAGGCTATCCTCGGCCACCATGACGATCCAGCGCATCGAGCCCGGCCCGGGTCAGGAATCGGTCTGGGACTACCCCCGTCCCCCCGCGCTCGAAGATTCCTCCCGACACATCGAAGTCCGCTTCAACGGCGTGACGATCGCCGACACCCGCCGGGCCAAGCGGGTCCTCGAGACCAGCCACCCCCCGGTCTACTACATTCCTCCCGAAGACGTCCACATGGAGTTTTTGCAAGAAAATCCGCGGGCGACCTGGTGCGAGTGGAAGGGGCTCGCCCGCTACTACGACCTCGAGGTTACGGGTAAGCGCGCGGAGCTGGCGGCGTGGTACTTCCCGCTGCCCACGCGGATCTACGAGCCGATGATGGGCTACGTCGCCTTCTACCCCCAGGCCATGGAAGCCTGCCTCGTCGACGGCGAGCAGGTACAGGCGCAGGAGGGGGATTTCTATGGCGGCTGGATCACCCGCGAGATCGTGGGGCCGTTCAAAGGCCCGGCGGGGACGCTGGAGTGGTGAATTCCTACAGCAGGTGAAACTCCGGAATCGGCTCCCCCTCGGCGAAGCGCGAGGGGCGCAGACTGTGGACGTCGATCGCCGAAGCTTTGCCGTCGAGGATCATCTCCGCCACGAGCTGGCCGAGGGCGGGGGAGTGCATCACCCCGTGGCCGGAGGAGCCGTTGATCAGCCAGAGGTTGTCCAGCCGCGGCGCCAGCCCCAGGATCGCGTGCTTGTCCGGTGACATCTCGTAGAGGCCTCCCCAGCAGCCGGCGCGGTCCACCGGCACGTCCTGGAGAGAGGGGATGCGGGCGCGGGCCCGTTCGAGCACCCCCGGCAGCCAGCTCTCGTCGAAATTCGCGTCGAACGGATCGGAGCCGGCGGGGGGCTGCGGCCAGAGGAGCAGGACGCGGCCGTCGCGCACCCGCAGGTGGAAGCCGTCCTCGAGGAAGATCGTCATCGGCATCTCCTCGGGCAGCGCGTTCGTCGGTACGGTCGGCGCCACCTGCCGGCGGAGCGGCGAGACCGGAATCTCGACCCCCGCGAGCCGGCCAAGCGTGCCGGCCCAGGCACCCGCCGCGTTGACGACGTGCCGTGCCGCGATCGGGCCGGCCGTGGTCTCCACGTGCGTCACCCGGCCGGGCAGGCGCTTGGCGACCGCGAAGCCGGTCACCTCGACGCCGAAGTCGAACCGCACTCCCAGCCGCCGCGCGGCCTCCACGTAGCCGTTCAGGATGTTCAGAGGACGGATGAACCCGTCGATCGGACAGAAGGAGCCGCCGATTATTGGAGGGAAAGAACCGCCATCGAGACGCACCGCCGGGTTGAGCCGCCGGATATCCTCCAGGCCGATCTCCTCGACCGGCACGCCCACTTCCCACTGGAGCGGCCGGATCGACCGCAGGGCCGCCATCTGCGCCTCGTCGCCGGCCAGGAAGAGATAGCCATGCGGGCGGTATCCGGAATCGGCGCCGATCTCCTCGGGGAAGCGGAGCAGCTTCTCGCGGGAGAGCAGGGAGAGGCGGATGTTGACCGGCGTCGCGAACTGGGCGCGGAAGCCGCCGGTCGCCCGCCCCGTGCTCCCTTCTCCCGGAGCGGCGGCGCGGTCGAGCACCACCACGTCCCGGCAGCCGCGGGCGGCGAGGTGCCAGGCCACGCTGGCGCCCATGACGCCGCCCCCGACGACGACGACCTCGGGCACCTCAGGCGCCTTTCGCCAGCCGGATGCCGCTGAACTGGAAGCGGGTGTCCGCCGCCCAGAAGTTGCGGTAGCTCGCCCGGATGTGGTTCGCGGGAGTGGCGCAGGAGCCGCCGCGCAGCACGCGGACGTTGTCCATGAACTTGCCGTTGTACTCCACCAGCGGGCCCTCGAACGGCCGGTAGCCCGGGTAGGGCTCGTAGTGGTTCGAGGTCCACTCCCAGAGATCGCCGCCCATCTGCAGCAGTCCCGAGCCGCCGGTCCCGGCGGGAACCGGGTGGAGGGCGCCGCTGTCGAGGAAGTTGCCGCCCGGAAAGCCGGAGATGCGGGCGGCGTGCTCCCACTCGCGCTCGGTGGGGAGGCGGGCGCCCCGCCAGCGGGCGTAGGCTTCCGCCTCGTAGAAGCTGACGTGACAGACCGGCTCGTCCGGATCGACGTCGCGGACCCCGGAGAGGGCCCACAACTGCCAGCCGCCTCCTTCCTTCTCTTCCCAATAGAAGGGCGCCGTCCACCCCTGCTCCTTGACCTTGGCCCAGCCGTTCGAGAGCCAGAGGAGTGGGTTGCGGTAGCCGCCGTCGGCCATGAACTCCAGGTATTCGCCGTTGGTGACCAGGCGGTTCATCAGCACGAAGCGGTCGAGCCAAGCCTTGTGGACCGGCATCTCGTTGTCCCAGCACCACCCCCCCTCGCGGTTGCCGAACTCCTGGATCCCCGCCTCGAACGGAACCCAGCTCGCCGCGGGCGCGCCGTGGCGAGCGACCTCGGAGGCGGGGCTGTACGCCTCGCGCAACTCGGGGATGTTGCTGCCCAGGATGTGCTTGACCTCGGTGACGAGCAGCTCCTGGTGCTGCTGCTCGTGCTGCACGCCGGTGACGACGAGAAAGCGGAGGCGGTCGAGGTCCGCGTCCGGCGCGGTGCGGAGCAGCTCCTCGATCCGGCCGTCCACCGACTCGCGGAAGCGGTAGACCTCGTCGTTGCTCGGCCGGGTCACCAGTCCCCGGTGGTCGCGGCGGATGCGGGGTCCGAGCGATTCGTAGTACGAGTTCATGACGAACTCGAGCTTGGCGTCCTCGGCGGAATAAAGGCCGAACGGCTCGAGCAGATTCTTGGCGAAAAACCAGGTGGTATGGCCGAGGTTCCACCATGGCGGACTGACGTCCGGCATCGACTGGATGCGATAGTCCTCGGGATGAAGCGGCTCACAGAGCTTGACGCTCAGCGAGCGGGTCTGGCGGTAGCGGTTCAGCAGGTCGTTTCGGTCCATGGGTGCACCCTCCCGTGGGACATTGTAGCGGGCCCCGCCCGGGCATTGATGCCCGGGCGGGCCGGTTCCGCTAACGTCGTTCCGGGTACCTACTTCGGATCGAGGCTGCCATAGAAAATTTCCCGCAGGGCCTTCTCCGCGGCGAGATCGCCGAGCAGGAAATGGACGTCCGCCAGCTTGAGCAGAATGGCGGTCTCGCGGGCGCCGCCGAGCCTGGCCTGGCCGTAGAGCTGCCGCGCTTCGTCGAGGTCGCGGCGGGCGAAGGCGGCGTCGCCCGCGCGCTCCAGCCAGGCTCCGGCGGGGGCCTTCACGGCCTTGAGGCGCTGTGCCATCTGAAGCGCGTAGTCCCGGGCCTCCGCCGTCCGCCTGTCGAGCATGGCAAGGTGGAAGTGCTGCTCGCTCGCCAGCGACAGGGCGCGCCAGCGTTTCCACCCCTCCGGATCGCCGGCGCGCAGGGCGGCGATCACGTCCTCGGTCCAGTCCCCGCCGGCGAGGCGGCCCAGCGGGGGCTCGCGGCGGAGCGCCTCCACGGCGGCGGGATCGAGCCAGGCGCGTGCCTCGTCCAGGTCTTTCCGCTGGGCGGCGACCAGCGCCGAGGCCAGGGCGTAGCGCGGATCGTCCGCCCAGCGGACATGGAGGCTCACCAGGAGATCGTCCACCTCCGGCCAGCGCTTGAGAGCGGTCAGCGCGAGGAGGCGCGAAAGATCATAGAGAGGCGCCTCCGGCGACTCTCGGACCGCCGCGTCGAAAGCCTTCAGGGCCTCATTCGCCTTCCCCTCTTCCATCTGGTAGCAGCCCGTCTTCCAGAACGCCACGGCCCGCAGCTTCGGCGGTGTGGACGAGTCCACCCTCGGCGATGGACCGGGAGCGAGGAACGCCTCGAGCGTGTCCAGCCGGCCGGCCACCCTCGCCTCGAAGAGGTCGCGCGGGGAGAAGCCCACTTCGGCCAGATCGAGGAGCGGCGGGCAGGAAACGGGGCTTCCCGGCTGCCGGATCTTCTTGAACAGGCTGGCCTGCTCCGCGAAGGTGTCGACGAAGAACTTGCGGCGGCCCGGCGCCACGAACCGCGGGCGCTTCGCATCGATATCGGAGCCAAGGACGACGTCGTCCACGTAGTAGTCGACGTTCGATCGGTCGTCCAGGTCGCCGATGAAGGAGAAGACATTCACCGCCGCTCCCGGCTGCGCGGAGGCGTTCGGCTGGTCCCGGAGGGAGATCACCGGCTTGGGATTCCCCTCCTCGGCGATGCGCAGGTCGTAGTGCCCGCGCGCCACGTCGTAGTCGACGTCGATCCCGTACCAGGTGAAGGGCTTCACGGCCAGAAGGCGCTTCGGGATGCTGTCCGAGATGTGGCGGAGGTAGCCGTCGCGGACGATGAGCCAGAGGGCGATGCCGTCCTTCCGCAGCCCGAACCGCGCGGGGCCGGCCAGGGCGACGTTCAGCTCCTGCTTGGGGTTAGCGGTGAGCAGGGAGAAATGAAGGAAGAGCCGGCCCTCCCGGCGCTCGGGGAAGAACCCCTCCAATTCGGGGAAGTCGCCATCCCCGGCGACGTCCCGGATCTCCAGCGAGCGGTAGCCACTGACGTGAAACGCCGTCGAGAGCTGGACGCTCCCCTTGGCGTTGTGGAAGACGGTAAAGGTGTCCGGTCCGGTGGCGACGGCCCCATCGTCGAAGCTGTAGCGGACCAGGAAGGGCGGAGCGGCCGCCCCGGCGGCCCACGACAAATCAGCGGCCAGAAGCAGGAGCAGCGCTCCGGCGGCTAAAGATGGGCGCGCTAGAGATTGGAACGATATTCGGCGAGCCATCGTCTCCAGGCCTCCATGCTCTGCTGCTTCTTCTCGGGTGGATCTGAACGGCGGAACCCCTTGTCCTGCCCGGTCAGGATCTTTAGCGACGTGATGGCGATCACCTGCACCTGGGGCTTGGGATCAGCGAGGGCGTCGATCAGCCCCGCGTAGAGGCGTACTTTCTGCGCTTCGGTCAGGTGGATCTGATCGTAGGAGAGGGCGCAGGCCGCCTTGTCGCGGAAGATCGGGCTGCCGTCGTTGCGCATGATGTCGAGCAGGGTGTCGACCACCTTCTCGCTGTCGCTGACCCGCCCGAGGGCATACTGGACCGCGATGCGCAGGTCGGGATTTGCGGTGTGGGCGTCCCTCAGCAGGGCCTGCTCGGCCTCGGGGGAGCGCCGGTCCAGCTCGTAGAAGATGCCGGCGATCCGCATCTTCCGGTCGTCGTCCCCACCGGCGTAAAGGCGCGCGAGCTCCGGCAGGGCCGCCGGTCCCAGGGCACTGAGGGCCTTCCGGTCGTCCCGGTCGACCATCTCGGCGACGCTGGGGCGAGGCCCAGCCACGGACGCCAGGCAAGGGGCCGCCAGCAGCAGGATCAGGCCGAGGATGCGGAGCGGACAGCGTCTCACTGCGCCACCTCCAGGATGAAAGGGAGCTACAGTTCCAGAATAACAGGTTTCAGTTACCATCGACTTGCTTCCAAGGAGGGACCCATGCCGAAAGCCATCTGGAACGGAAAGGTCATCGCGGAGACGGACGCGTATGAGACGGTCGAGGGGAACGTCTATTTTCCGCCCGATTCCGTCAAGCGGGAGTTCCTGCAGCCGAGCGACACCCACACGGTCTGCGGCTGGAAGGGGACGGCGAGCTACTACACCCTTGCCGTGGACGGCCTGGAGAACCCGGACGCCGCCTGGTACTACCCGGACCCCAAGCCGGCGGCGGCCAACATCAAGGACCACATCGCCTTCTGGCGTGGCGTGGCGGTGGAGCCCTAGTTGGGGAACCTGGGAAGCTTTCTCGACACCCCGCTCACCCGCCAGCTCGGCATCGAGGTGCCGCTGATCTGCGGCGCCATGTATCCGTGCAGCAACCCGGAGCTGGTGGCGGCGGTCTCCGAGGCGGGCGGCATCGGCGTCCTCCAGCCGCTGTCGATGGTCTACGCCCATGGCTACGAGTTCGGCGCCGGGATGACGCTGATCCGCGGCCTGACGAAAAAGCCGGTGGGGATGAACGTCATCGTCGAGCGCTCCTCCAAGGTCTATGAGGAGCGGATGATGCGCTTCGTGGATCAGGCGATCGAGGCCGGCGTCCGCTTCTTCGTCACCTCGCTCGGCAACCCGCGCTGGGTAGTGGAGAAGGCTCACGCCGCGGGCGGCTTCGTCTATCACGACGTCACCGAGCGGAAGTGGGCGATGAAGGGCCTGGAGGCCGGGGTAGACGGCCTGATCGCGGTCAACAACTGGGCCGGCGGCCACGCGGGGGGGAGGAGCGCCGAGGCGCTGATCGCGGAGCTGGGGGATCTCGGCGTGCCGGTGGTCTGCGCCGGCGGCGTCGGCGACGAGGATGCCTTCGTCCGCGCTCTGGAGATGGGCTACGCCGGGGTCCAGATGGGCACCCGCTTCATCGCCACCACCGAGTGTACCACCCACGCGGACTACAAGCAGGCGATCGTGCGGGCGGCGGCGGACGACATCGTGCTGACCGAGCGGATCACGGGTGTGCCGGTGGCGGTGATCCGCACCCCCTACATCGAGAAGGCCGGCACCAAGGCCGGCCCGATCGCCCGCTGGATGCTGCGCGGCCGCAAGACCAAGCACTGGATGCGGACCATCTACGCGCTGCAGTCGGTCTGGAAGCTGAAGCGCTCCGCGACGACGTTCTCCTACAGCGATTACCTCCAGGCGGGCAAGAGCGTCGCCGGGATCGAGAAGGTGGAGCCGGCGGGGGAGATCGTGCGGCGGTTCCGGGCGGCGGCGGAGGCTGCTACCTCCGTAACCTCTCCCTCGGGCTATCGCGCCACCGTACCGTAGAGACGCCCCAGACGATGTGCGCCGACTCTGCGGAGGTTTCCAACGGCGGGGCGTCTCTGGCTGGCAGGCCACTGTCATTCCCTCTCGGAAAGAGCCAAACATCTCGCGATCAATCGGAGGTGGCCTGCCAACAGGAGACGCCCCGCCGTCCCCGTGGCCTCCGTAGCGGTGTCGCATGGCCGAGGGGAGAGGTTATTGGGATTTTTCCGGCCTTCCTTTTCCTGCTTCTCGCGGCCCCCACCCTGGGCGTCCCTTCCCCCGCCCTGTTCACCGACCGCGCTCCTGAATGGGGGCTGGCGTTCACCTACTCGACCGGGCAGAGCGGCGAGCTCTACTTCCCGGAGATCATGGGCGGCGGGGCGGCCCTCTTCGACTATGACGGCGACGGCGATCTCGACGTCTTCGTGGTCCAGGGGCATGCCCTTAAGCCGGGCTCTCCCGATCCCGGACCGGCGGGCTGGGGGCGCCTGTTCCGCAACGACCTGATCACTCCGCGGGGGAAGAATCCCGCCCCGCGCTTCGTGGATGTGACGGCGGCGAGCGGCATCCGGGCCACGGGCTACGGCATGGGAACCGCCACCGGGGATTTCGACAACGATGGCCGGATCGACCTCTACCTCGCCAACTTCGGCCCGAACCAGCTCTGGCGGAACAACGGCGACGGCACCTTCGCCGACGTCACGGCCAGGGCCGGGGCGGACGATCCGCGCTGGAGCGCCGGCGCCGCCTTCGCCGATCTCGACCGCGACGGCTGGCTCGATCTCTACGTCGTCAACTACGTCGATTACCAGGTGGCCCGGGACGTCCGCTGCTACGCCCCCAACACCCGGCGCGATTACTGCGGCCCCTCGGCTTTCGCGCCGGTGCCCGACCGCCTGCTCCGCAACCGGGGGAACGGCACCTTCGAGGACGTCTCCCTCCCCTCCGGCGTCGGCCGCAAGGCCGGTCCCGGACTGGGCGTGGTGGCGGACGATTTCGACGGCGACGGCTGGCCCGACCTCTTCGCGGCCAACGACGGCGCCGCCAGCTTTCTCTGGATCAACCAGCGGAACCTCACCTTCCGCGAGGACGGTCTCATCGCCGGCGTCGCCCTCAATGCCGCCGGACGCCCCGAGGCCGGCATGGGGATCGCGGCCGGGGATGCCGACGGCGACGGCCGGGACGATCTCCTGGTCACCCATCTGACGGCCGAGACAAATACCTTCTACGCCAACCTCGGCGGCGGCCTGTTCGAGGACGCCACGGCGCGCTCGGGGCTGGGCGCGCCGAGCCTCCCCTATACGGGGTTCGGCACCGGCTGGCTCGACTTCGACGGCGACGGCCGGCTCGATCTCGCGGTCTTCAACGGCGCGGTCAACCTCGCCGGCGCCACGGGATCGGGATCGGGGCTGACCCCTTATGCCCAACCGGGCCAGCTCTACCGCAACCTGGGCGGCGGCCGGTTCGCGATGGTGGAGGAGCCCGCCTTCCGGAAAACGGCGGTATCGCGCGGGGCCGCCTTCGGTGATGTCGACAACGACGGCGACACCGACATCCTGGTGGTGGACGCCGACGGTCCGGTCCGCCTGCTGGTCAATGCAATGGAGAGCCGCCCCCCCTGGATCGGCTTGCGGCTGGCAGGTACCAAAGCGGAACGCGACATGCTCGGCGCCCGCGTCGAGGTGCGGCGGAAGGGCGCGCCGGCGCTCTGGCGGCGGGTTGCCACCGACGGCAGCTATGCCTCGGCGAGCGATCCGCGGGTGCTGGTGGGATTGGGGGAGGCGCCGGAGGTGACGGAGGTGCGGGTGTTCTGGCCGGACGGCCTCGTCGAGTCCTTCCCGCCGCCTTCAGCGCGGGCGTACACCACCCTCGTCCGCGGTACGGGGAAGAAACAGTGAACGCGCTCGCCCTCGCCCTCGCCTTGGCGCTCGGAGCTCCGGCGAGCGTCCCGGATCTCTCCGGCTTGGAGCCCGCCGTGGCGGCGCAGATCGCGGAGATGCGGACCCTCGGCGCCCCGGGCGACCTCGGACAGGTCTATCTCGCCTACGGCTTCAACGATGCCGCGGCGGACCGCTTCCGCGCCGCGGCGGCCCTCGCCCCCGGCGATCCCCGCTGGCCCTACCTGCTGGGCGCCGCCGATCAGGCCGCCGGCCGGCTCGACGACGCGGCGGCCGCTTTTACCCGCGCCCTGGAGATATCCCCCGGCATCTCTCCCAGCGCCGTCGCCGGCTGGGTCCATCTGGGGGAGATCCGCCTGCTTCAGGGGCGGCCGGAAGAGGCCGAGGCCGCGCTGCGGAAGGCGGCCGCGGTCCCGGCCACGAACGCCGCCGCGCGCTCTCTCCTCGGTCAGGCCGCTCTGGCGCGCCGGGATTTCAAAACCGCCGTGGAGCATCTCGAGGCTGCCCTCGCCGCGGTGCCGGCGGCGAACCGCCTCCACTATCCGCTGGCCCTGGCCTACCGTGGCCTGAACGACCGCGCCCGGGCCGAGGAGCATCTGGCGCGGGCCGGCCAAGTGGGACTGAAGGCCCCCGATCCGCTGCTGGACGGCGTGGCGGACCTGCGACTGGGGGAGCGCGTGGCGCTGATGCGGGGCCGGGTGGCCGCCCAAGCCGGGCGCTACGCGGATGCGGCTCAGGAGTTCCGGAAGGCCCTCGCCGCGCGGCCGGAGAGCGTGGAAGCGCGGGTCAACCTCGGTTCGGTCCTGGCGTCCGCCGGGGATCGCGACGGGGCCGCCGGGCAGCTCCGCGATGCCCTCCGCCTGGACCCGTCGAACGTCACGGCCCATTTCAATCTCGGCTCGCTGCTCGCCGGGAGCGCCCCCGCCGAGGCGCGGACCCATCTGGAGGCGGTGGTCGCCGCGCGGCCGGAGGATGCCGAGGCCCGCCGCCTGCTGGCCCAGGCCCTGCGCGACGGCGGCCATCTCCCGGAAGCGCTGGAGCAGTATGGACAGGCCGTGGCGCTGGCGCCCGGCGACGAGACCGCCCGGCTGGGCGCGGCCGAGACGCTGGTCCGCCTCGGCCGTTACGCCGAGGCGCGGCGGCGGCTGGAGGGCGATCTGAAGCAGATGCCCACCAGCGGCCTGCTGAGCCACGCCCTGGCTCGCCTCCTCGCCGCCTGCCCTGATCCGTCGGTACGCGACGGCGCCCGCGCGCTGGAGCTTGCCCAGGCGGTCTGGCAGGCGCAACCGACCGCCGATCACGCCCGGACGGTGGCGCTGGCCCTCGCCGAGCTCGGCCGCTGCCGGGAGGCGGCGGACTGGGGGGCGCCGGCCTCCAAGGATGGAGCTTCCTGCCGCCCCTGATCGTGTCTTCGCCAGGGATAGGTCAATTTATACAAGTTAATTGGGGAAAATTTATTGACTTTGCGTTTGTTTTTGCCCGAAATATAGAGGCTTGAGTATCAGAGCCCCTGGAAGCACGGGGGCGGGATCCCGGCAGAGATACCTGTTTCTGGAAGGAGTAGAATCGTCATGAAGCTGCGTTTGCTTGGAGTTGCGTTCGTCCTCGTGAGCCTCTGTACGCTGGGTAGATCGGCCGATGCCGCCCAGGACTGCCCCACGAAGCACTACAACGGTAGCTGCATCCAGGTCATTACCTACGCCACCAACCCGACGACCGGCACCTGCTGCGTCTACGCCAATCCGTGCATCGTGCCGGACGGCTGGGCGACCTCGACCTCCGGCTGCCCCGTCGCCGGCTGATCTCGAAGGCCGGCGGCTCCACCGCCGGCCTGCTTCTCCCTCCAGTTGGTAAGAAACTATCGCTCAAGGCTTGCGTAAAGAGTTTCATTCCAAGGAGAAACTCATGTCCAAGCTCAAGCTGCGTCTGGCCGGGTTGGCGTTCATCGGTCTCAGTCTGCTGGCCCTGGGGAGCCGGTCCGCATTCGCGACCGACTGCATCGATGTCGTTCTGTATGGCACCAATCCCCAGACGGGGGAGTGCAGGCGGGTCGATCCGTGCAATATCCCGCCGGGCTGGACAGTCAGCTCCCAAGAGTGCGCCAGCGAGTCGTAGGCTCCCCTCCCGTGCGGACGGTGATCTAGACCCTGCCGTCCCGCGCCTTTCTGATCTCCGATTTCCACGGGGGGTGTAAATTTTTCGTCAAACCCCCGCTGTCGATCCCCTACTCTCGCCTGCTTCTACTCTGCTTTCGCCCTGGCCCGAGTTTTGCTGCTTCAAAGGACCGTACGGTGAAGTTCTCTCGAAGCGCAACAGGAGATGCCAATGCGAAACCCGGCGGGTCCAATAGGGCAGCCAGTGCGAAACTCTGGTCTCTTCTATCGTGTCGCGAGAAGGTGGGGGATCGCTTTCATCTTGCTGGCCTTGGGCCTGACGGCCGTGGGCTGCCGCACTGAGTCGGAGGCGCAGAAGGAGAAGACCCCGCTCCCTTCCTCGTCGCGCAATCCCGCGATGAACGGCGCGCGGGTGGCTGCGCAGCCCCCCGGCCAGGACGACGGCCAGTGGCTGATGCCGGCGAAGAACTACGCCAGCACCCGCTATAGCGAGCTCGGGCAGATCAACGCCCGGAACGTCGGAAACCTCAAGGTAGCGTGGACCTTCTCGACCGGCAACACGCGGGGCCACGAGGCGGCGCCGCTGATCGTCGGCAGCACGATGTATGTCGTCGCGCCCTTCCCCAACTATCTCTACGCGCTCGACCTCGCCAACTCCGGCGCCCTCAAGTGGAGCTATAAGCCGCCGGTCGACCCCGCGTCCCAGGGGGTCGCCTGCTGCGATCAAGTCAATCGCGGCGCGGCGTACGCCAGCGGCAAGATCTTCTACAACACGCTCGACGGCCAGACCGTGGCCGTCAATGCCGAGACCGGCCAGGAGGTCTGGCGCACGCCGCTCGGCGACATCAACAAGGGGGAGTCGATCACCATGGCGCCGCTGGTGGTCAAGGGCAAGGTCCTGGTCGGCAACAGCGGCGGCGAGTTCGGCGTCCGCGGCTGGCTGACCGCGCTCGACGCCGAGACCGGCCAGATCGCCTGGAAGGCCTTCAGCACCGGTCCGGATAAGGACGTGCTGATCGGTCCCGACTTCAAGCCGTTCTATGCCATGGACCAGGGCAAGGACCGCGGCATCGCCACTTGGCCCCCCGACGCGTGGCGGACCGGCGGCGGCACGGTCTGGGGGTGGATCTCCTACGACCCCGAGCTCAACCTGATCTATTACGGCACCGGCAACCCCGGGCCGTGGAACCCGGACCAGCGCCCCGGGGACAACAAGTGGACGTGCGGCATCTTCGCCCGCGACGCCGACACCGGCCAGGCGAAGTGGTTCTACCAGATCGGCCCGCACGATCACTTCGACTACGACGGCATCAACGAGCTCGTGCTGCTCGACCTGGACATCAACGGGCAGCGCCGCAAGGTGCTGGTCCGCCCCGAGCGCAACGGCTACGTCTACATCATGGACCGGGCGACCGGCGAGGTGCTCTCGGCGGACCCCTACGCGTTCATCACCTCCACTACCGGTGTCGACCTGAAGTCGGGGCGCATGCGCGACGTGACGGCGAAGGCGACCGGCGCCGGCAAGACCGTCCGCCAGATCTGCCCGGCAGCGCCTGGGGCCAAGGACTGGCAGCCGTCCGCCTTCTCGCCGCGCACCGGGCTGCTCTACATGCCCCACAACAACCTGTGCATGGACTTCCAGGGAATGGAGGCGAACTACATCGCCGGCACGCCGTTCGTCGGCGCCAACGTCAGGATGTACCCCGGCCCCGGCGGCCACCGCGGCTTCTTCACCGCCTGGGATCTGGCGGCGCACAAGCCGCGCTGGCAGATCAAGGAGTTCTTCCCCGCCTGGAGCGGCGCCCTGGTCACCGCCGGCGACGTCGTCTTCTACGGCACGATGGAGGGGTGGTTCAAGGCGGTCAACGCCGTCACCGGCCAGGAGCTCTGGAAGTTCAAGACCGGCTCCGGGATCATCGGCCAGCCGGTCACCTACCGCGGGCCGGACGGCAAGCAGTACGTGGCCATCCTCTCCGGCGTCGGCGGCTGGTCCGGCGCGGTGGTGGCCGGCCGGCTCGATCCGCGCGACTCGACCGCCGCGCTCGGTTTCGTGGGCGCCATGGGGGACCTGCCGAAGTACACCACCCCGGGGGGCATGCTGTATGTCTTCGCGCTGCCGTAACGGGATCGCGCTGGCGCTCGCGGCGCTCGCCCTCCTCGCCGCCGCCTGTGGCGGGAGGGAGACCGCCGAGGCCGCCGCCGCACCGGCTCCGGCCGCGCGCGAGCTGCGGGTCTGCGCCGATCCGAACAACCTGCCGTACTCGAACCGGAAGCTGGAGGGGTTCGAGAACCGGCTGGCCGAGATGGTGGCGCGGGACCTTCATGCCAGCCTGCGCTACACCTGGTGGCCCCAGCACCGCGGATTCCTGCGCAACACCCTCAAGGCCGGCACCTGCGACGTGGTGATGGGACTGCCGAGCAGCGTCGAGCTGGCGGCCACGACCCGCCCCTACTACCGCTCGACCTACGTCTTCGTCTACCGCAAGGACCGGGGGATCGCGGTCCAATCGTTCGACGATCCGATCCTCCGCAAGCTGAAGATCGGCGTGCAGATGGTTGGCGACGACGGCTACAACTCGCCGCCGGCGCACGCCCTGGCCAACCGGGGGATCATCGACAACATCGCCGGCTATTCCGTCTATGGCGACTACTCCCAGCCCAACCCCCCCGCCCGCATCGTCGAGGCGGTCGCCCGCGGCGACGTCGACCTGGCGGTGGTCTGGGGGCCGCTCGCCGGCTATTTCGCCCCCCGGCAGAAGGCGGCCCTGGAGCTGGTGGCGGTCTCGCCGCAGATCGACCGGCCGTTCCTCCCCTTCGTCTTCGACATGTCGATGGGGGTGCGGCGCGGGGACGACAAGCTGCACGCCGAGCTCGACTCGTTCATCGAGCGGCGGCAACCGGAGATCGACGCCCTGCTGGACCGCTATGGAATCCCGCGGCTCGGAGGCCCCGGGTATACCTCGGCGGCTCTTTGATGAAGAAGGGAGGAGCGGACACCATGCGACGCGGTTTCATCGTGGTTCCCTGGGCGCTGGCCCTCGGGCTCGCGCTCGCCGGCTGCCCGCGCGAGAAGCGGGACTTCCGATCGCTGCCGGCGGACAGCGCCCGCACCCAGCCGGTCCGGCTGGTCACCCTGCAGCCGGGATCCGTGCTGCCGGCGCAGAAGTTCAGCGGCCCCTACGACGGCAACGCCTACGGCATCAGTCAGGGGGAGCGGCTCTACGTGCAGTACAACTGCGTGGGGTGCCACTTCCACGGCGGCGGCGGCATCGGCCCGCCGCTGATGGACGAGCTCTGGGTCTACGGCGGCAGCGGCCAGAACATCCACGACACGATCGTCCAGGGGCGCCCCAACGGCATGCCCTCTTACGGCGCCCACATCCCGGACGACCAGATCTGGATGATCACCGCCTACGTGCGGTCGCTCTCCGGCCAGGTGGAGAAGCCGGCGGCGCCCAGCCGCAGCGACGAGCTGTTCCCGCGCCCCTCGGAACAGGCGCGCCCCCGTCAGCAGCCGAAGCCGGAGAAGGCGAGGCAGCCCGGATGATCCTTGCCCTTCTCCTCCCCAACTGGATCGGCGGGCACTCCTCCCTCCATTCGCACGGCGTCCAGGCGGCCCGCATCGAAAACCTCTGGTGGCTGATGTTCTGGGTCTGCTCGGCCGTCTTCGTGGCGGTGATGGTGGCAACCGGCATCGCGATCACGCGGAAGACCCTCCCCAGCGGCCCGCCCGGCCCCATCGCCCCGCAGTCGCGGCGCCGGATGACCCGGGTGGTCGCCGGCGCGGTCGGGGTGACCATCCTGACGCTGTTCGTGCTGCTGTTCGCCAGCGTCTCGACCAGCCGGGCGGTCGCCTCGCTCGGCGCCCCCAAGGCGACGGTCATCAAGGTGACCGGCCACCAGTGGTGGTGGGCGGTGGAGTACCAGGACCTCAATCCGAGCCGGATAGTGACGACCGCCAACGAGATCCACATCCCGGCCGGCCGCCCCGTGCTGATCCAACTGTCGTCCGCCGACGTCATCCACAGCTTCTGGGTGCCGAGCCTGCACGGCAAGCGGGACCTGATCCCGGGGCACGACTCCGCGATCTGGATCCAGGCCGACCGCCCCGGGGTCTACCGCGGCCTCTGCGCCGAGTTCTGCGGCCATCAGCACGCCCACATGGACTTCCTGGTGATCGCCGATCCCCCGGACCGCTACGGCGCCTGGTACAACGCCCAACTCGCCAGCTCGACGCTGCCGGCGACCCCGAGCCAGCAATATGGGCGGCAGCTCTTCGAGTCCGGCCCCTGCGCGGTCTGCCACACCATCCAGGGGACGGACGCCAACGGCAAGCTGGGCCCCGAGCTGACCCATCTCGCCAGCCGCCGCACGCTCGCCGCCGCGATCCTCCCCAACACCCGCGGCAACCTCGGCGGCTGGATCGTCGATCCGCAGAGCCTCAAGCCCGGCAGCTACATGCCGGCGAACAATCTGAAACCGGACGAATTGCAGGCCATGCTGGATTATTTAGGAAGTCTCAAATAATGGGGAGCCTCCAATGAGCGCCGAACCGATCGACCCGGGACGGACCGTCGAAGACCCGCCCGCCGACGTTCCTGAAGCGGACCGCCGCCTGCTCGAGCGGACCTGGGAGTACGCCTCCGGCCTCTGGGGTTGGCTCGCCGAGGTGGACCACACGCGGATCGGCGTGCGCTACATCGCGACCGCCCTGATCTTCTTCGCGCTCGGCGGGATCGAGGCGCTGATGATGCGCGTCCAGCTCGCGCGGCCGGAGAACGGCTTCCTCGGCCCCGATCTTTACAATCAGGTTTTCACCACCCACGGCTCGACGATGATGTTCCTCTTCGCCGTGCCGATCATGCTCGGGCTCGGCGTCTACCTGGTGCCGATGATGGTGGGCACCCGCAACCTCGCCTTCCCGCGGCTGAACGCCTTTTCCTACTACGTCTACCTGATCGGCGGCCTCTTCCTCTACGCCGCCTTCTTCCTCAACACCGGGCCGGATGCCGGCTGGTTCGCCTACGTTCCGCTCTCCGGTCCGCAGTTCAGTCCCGGCAAACGGGTGGACGTCTGGGCGCAGATGATCACGTTTACCGAGATCTCCTCGCTCGCCGTGGCGGTGAACCTGATCACCACCATCTTCAAGCAGCGGGCGCCGGGGATGTCGCTCAACCGCATCCCGATCTACGTCTGGGCGATGCTGGTGACCTCCTTCATGGTGATCTTCGCGATGCCGGCGGTGATGCTGTCGAGCCTGATGCTCGCCCTCGACCGGCTGGTCGACACCCATTTCTTCAACCCCGCCGAGGGGGGGGACGCGCTGCTCTGGCAGCACCTGTTCTGGTTCTTCGGCCACCCTGAGGTCTACATCATCTTCATCCCGGCGACGGGGATCGTGTCGACGATCCTCGCCCCGTTCACCCGCCGCGAGGTGTTCGGCTACATGGCGCTCGTACTGTCGCTGGTGGCGACCGGCTTCATCGGCTTCGGCCTCTGGGTGCACCACATGTTCGCCACCGGCCTGCCGCAACTGGGCCTGAGCTTCTTCACCGCCGCGAGCATCATGATCGCGATCCCCAGCGGCATTCAGATGTTCTGCTGGATCGCGACACTCTGGGGGGGCAAGCTCCGCTTCAAGACGCCGCTCCTCTATGTCCTCGCCTTCATCTTCACCTTCATGATCGGTGGCCTGACCGGCGTTATGCTCGCCGCCGTGCCGTTCAACACCCAGGTGCACGATACCTACTTCGTCGTCGCCCACTTCCATTACGTGCTGATCGGCGGCGCCGTCTTCCCGCTGCTCGGCGGTCTCTTCTACTGGTTCCCGAAGATGACCGGGCGGATGCTCTCCGAGACCTGGGGAAAGGTTTCTTTCGCGCTGGTCTTCCTGGGTTTTCAGGTCACCTTCTTCCCCCAGCACATCCTGGGATTCGAGGGGATGCCGCGCCGGGTCTACACCTACCTGCCCGAGACCGGCTGGGGAAATCTGAACCTGCTCTCCACGGTCGGCGCCTTCATCCTCGGCCTCGGGGTGCTGGTCTTCGTCGGCAACATGCTCGCCAGCATGATGAGCGGCGCGCCCGCCGGGGACGACCCCTGGGAATCGGACACCCTGGAGTGGTCGACTTCCTCGCCGCCGCCCCCCTATAACTTCCAGTACCTACCGACGGTCGGCGCCCGCGCCCCGCTCTGGCACCGCAGCGAGAATCAGCCGGTGGTGGTCGGCCTGCGCAGCGACCGCCGGGAGTTCCTGATCACCGGCATGCTCGACGCCGATCCGGATCACCGGCAGGTCTCCCCCGGCCCCACGATCTGGCCCTTCTTCCTGTCCCTTGGCGTGGGGATCACCTTCATCGTCGGCATCTTCACCCCCTGGGGCCTGCCGATCGGCGCGGTGCCGTGCGCGATCTCGCTAATCGCCTGGTTCTGGCCACGGGGGGACCAAGGCCATCACGTCCTCAAGGAGAAGAAGTCATGAGCGAGCGGCCGGTCCTCGACGTCTCCGGTCTGCCCACGACCGCCTTTGGCCACCGGGACCCGCTCTGGTGGGGCCTGGCTGGGCTGATGAGCATCGAGGGGACGATGTTCGCCATCATGGCGGCGAGCTACTTCTACCTGCGCGGCGGCGCCCACCTCTGGCCGCCGGCCGGGACGCTCCACCCGGGGCTGGGGATCACCACGCTCAACCTCGCGATCCTGCTCGCCAGCATCGTCCCCATGCATTTCGCGGCCGACGCGGCGGAGCGCGAGGACCTGCCGAAGATCCGCCTCTGGCTGATCGTGGCGACCGTCCTGATCGTCGCCTTCCTCGGCGTCCGCATCGCCGTCCTGCAACGCCTCACCTTCCGCTGGAACAGCCACGCCTACGGCTCGCTGATCTGGACCACGGTGGGGCTCCACACGCTGCACGTCGTCACCGGCATCGTGGAGAACCTGCTGCTCATCACCCTGCTGACCAAGGGGCCGGTCGAGGACAAGCACATGGACGACATGCGCCTGAACAGCATGTACTGGTACTTCGTGGTGGCCTGCTGGGTGCCGTTCTACTGCATCTTCTTCCTGGACCCGGGGCTGCTGGGCGCTTCCGCGGGTTGAAAAGGATTCTTCGATGGCCGACCGCACCCAAGAGATCGAGGAGAACCGCCCCGAGCGCCACGACGTCCTGCTCTGGATTCCGGTGATCGCCGGGCCGATCGCCTGGATCCTGGCCGAGCAGCTCAGCTACATGCTGACCCCCACAGCCTGCTGGAATCAGCAGCACTTCATGCTCCACCTCGTCCCCCTGGGGACCCTGCTGATCGCCGCCGCCGGCGCGCTGTTCGCCCGCAACCGGATGCGGCGGGAGCCGGAGGGATCGACCGAGAGCGGGGACACGAGGATGTCGCGGAGCCGGTTCATGGCCCTCTACGGATTCTGGACCTGCGTGGGGTTCGCGCTGGTCATCGTGGCGACCGAGGTGCCGAACCTGGTGCTCAGGGCGTGCGACTGATGGCTTTCCTGTTTCTCCATGGGGATCTCCACCTCGACGCCCACACCGTCCTCTCCTGGTGGAGTTGGGACCCGTTCACGGTCATGCTCCTCGCGCTCTCGGGCGCGCTCTACGGAGTGGGGCTGGCGCGGCTCTGGCGGCGGGCGGGGGTGGGGCAGGGGATCCGGCGCTGGGAGGCGGGGTGCTTCGCCGCCGGCTGGCTGGCGCTGTTCGTGGCGCTGGTCTCGCCGGTTGACGCCCTGGGGGACATCCTGTTCTCGGCCCACATGGCGCAGCACGAGCTGCTGATCCTGGTCGCCGCCCCCCTGATGGTGCTCGGCCGGCCGCTCGCGCCCTTTCTCTGGGCGCTGCCGCGCGAGTCGCGGGAGGTGGCGGGCAGTTGGTCGCAGGCGCCGGCCTTCGCCGCCTTCTGGCGCTTTCTGACCGCGCCGCTCGCCGTCTTTCTGATCCACGGCCTGGCGCTCTGGATCTGGCACCTGCCGGCCCTCTACCAGGCGACGCTCGGCGACGATTTCATCCACGCCCTCCAGCACCTGAGCTTCTTCCTCAGCGCCTCCCTCTTCTGGTGGACGCTGATCCACGGCCGGTTCGGCAAGCTCGGCTACGGGGCGGCCGTGCTCTACGTCTTCGTCACCTCGCTGCACAGCGGCCTGCTGGGGGCGCTCCTGACGTTCGCCCCTCATTTGTGGTATCCCATCTACGAGGCGCGGACGAGCCGGTGGGGGCTCTCGCCGCTGGAAGACCAGCAGCTCGCCGGTCTCATCATGTGGATTCCCGCCGGCGTCCTCTTCATCTTCCTGGGGCTGGGGCTGTTCGCGGCCTGGCTGGGGGAGGCGGAGCGCCGGGTGGCGCACACCCGGAGCGAGACGCTGCTGCGAACGCTCGAAGGAGGGACGGGACATGGGGGTTGAAGGAAGCAAGAGGAAAGCGCTCGCTGCGGCCGGGCTGGCCGTGGCGCTCATCCTGCCGTATGGGTGCGGCAAGAGCGCGTCGGAAGACATCCAGAAGAAGGCGGCGGCGATGACCGGCGGCGAGCCGTCGCGCGGCCCGGACGCCATCCGGCGCTACGGCTGCGCCTCCTGCCACGCCATCCCCGGCATCGATGGGGCCCGCGGTCAGGTCGGCCCCTCGCTGGAAGGGATCGCCAGCCGCACCTATCTGGCCGGCAAGCTGCCCAACCAGCCGGAGAACATGATCAAATGGATTCGCGAGCCGCAGGAGGTCTCGCCGGGCACGGCGATGCCGCAGTTGGGCGTCACCGAGCAAGACGGCAAGGACATCGCGGCCTACCTCTACACCCTGCGCAAATGACGAACCGGAGAGATTTCCTGCGCGGCCTGCTGGCGGCGGGAGCGCTCGCCGGCGCCGGCGGCGGGGAGGCTCTGGCCGCGAAGCCGCGGCGGCGTTCCGCCGGCCCTCACCTCGTGGAGCCTTCACCGCTTGCACAGATGCGGCAGATTCCGCTCGCGCTCCGGCTCGACCCCGAGACCGCCGCCGGCCGGGGGGCGCGTCTCGGGCTGGAAGAGGCGCAGCGGGCGGGGGAGCTCCTCAAGCTTCAGTTCCAGGAGGTCCCCACCTCCGAATACGCCACCGTCGGGCTGGTCCCCCCGAAGCAGGAGCCGGCGGGGCTGTTCCTCACGGTGGGCCCGCTGCTGAAGCAGGGCGAGGAGCCGCGGCCGCGCATCTACTCGGTCTCCGCCAGTCTGGAGTTCCGGCGGCAGGCGCTCGCCCGGCATCCGGACCGCAACGATATCCATGTCGTGGACTGGCACCACGACCTGCGGAAGTTCGGCGCCGACTCCCTCAATCTCCGCTTCTCCCGCCGCTTCGAGCAGCCGATGGACGAGGCGGCCTGGCGCGGCTGGATGGCGGTGAAGCTGGTCACCGAGCTGGCATTGCGGTATCCGGATGCGATCGCCACGGACAAGATCGAGGAGCTGAGCCTCGATGGCCATAAGGGGATGCCGCTGCGGTTCGATCCGCGAAGCCGCCACCTGATCCAGCCGGTCTATCTGGTGGATGCCGGGGAGAAGGTGGTGGAGGAGGTGGCTCCGGAGTGGACGGAATGAGAGCCGCTTTCCTCCTCTTTTTTCTCGCCCTGCCAGCCGCTGCCGCCCCGCTCGCCTACGTCACCAACGAGCTGGCCGGCACGGTGACCATCTTCGACACCGCCACCAACAAGGTGATCTCGACCGTCACCACCGGCGCCCGGCCGCGCGGTCTCCAGCTCACCGCGGACGGCAAACGGCTCTACGTGGCGCTGAGCGACATCGGCCGGACCACCAAGAGCTCCGCGGACGCCATCGTGGCCGTCGACGCCGCCACCTTCAAGCCGGTCGCCCGCTTCGACGCCGGCAGCGATCCCGAGCGGTTCGTGGTCACCCGCGACGGCTCCCGCCTCTACGCCGCCAACGAGGACGCCGGCACCGCCACCGTCACCGAGACCGGGAAAAATAAAGTGATCGCTACGCTGATCGTCGGCATCGAGCCCGAGGGGGTCGCCCTGAGCCCGAACGGCCGCTGGGTCTACGTGACGGCGGAGACCAGCAACACCGTTTCGGTGATCGATACCCGCTCGCTGGAGGTCGTCTCCACCTTCCTGGTCGATCCCCGGCCGCGCGTCGCCGCCTTCTCGCCGGACGGCAAGCGGGCCTACGTCACCGCCGAGATCGGCGGCACCCTCGCCGTGGTCGACGCCATCCGTCACAAGGTGCTGCGCACGATCAAGCTGACTCCCACGGCGAAGCCGGTCGGCGTCGTCGTCTCGCCGGACGGCAAGCGCATTTACGTCGCCAATGGCCACGGCAATTCCGTCTCGGTGATCGACACCGCCACCGAGAAGCTGACCGCCACGGTGCCGGTGGGGAAGCGCCCCTGGGGGATCGCGGTCACCCGCGACGGCAAGCGGATCTACACCGCCAACGGCATCAGCAACGACGTCTCGGTGATCGACGCCGCCACCCTGAAGGTGATCGCCACCATCCCGGCGGGCAAGGGGGCGTGGGGCGTGGTGATCGGGCGGTAGACTGCGGACATGAACGCGTCGATTTTGATTCTGGCGGCCTGGATGGCCTCCAACCCCGCCGCTCCCAAATCGGACACCGATAAAAAGGACGTTTCCTTCGGCGACACCCTCGTCGTCACCGCCTCCCGCGCCCAGGAGCGCCTAACCGACGCCGTCGCTCCGACCTCCGTCCTCACCCGCGAGGACCTCGACCGCTCGCCGGGCCTCACACTCGACGAGCAGCTCCGGCAGATCCCCGGTTTCAGCCTGCTGCGGCGGTCGAGCAGCCTCACCGCCCATCCGACATCCCAAGGGGTATCTCTCCGCGGCCTCGGACCCAGTGGCGCCAGCCGCACGCTGGTGCTCTTTGACGGCGTGCCGCTCAACGACCCGTTCGGCGGCTGGGTCTACTGGAACCGGCTGCCGCTGTCCGGGCTCGAAGCGGTCGAGGTGGCCCGCGGCTCCCTCTCGCAGCTCTACGGCAGCGCGGCGATGGGCGGGGCGATCCAGCTCCTGCCGCGCGCCCCGAAGCCGGACACCCTGGAGGTGACCGCGCGCGGCGGCGATCGCCGTACCGGCGACGTCGAGGTCTTCGCCGCCGACGCCGCGGCTAGCGGCCACTGGGGCTACAGCCTCTCCGGCCGCCTCTTCAGGACGGACGGCTTCTACATCCTCTCTCCGGAGAACCGGGGCGCCGTGGACCGGCCCGCCGCCGTCGACTTCGGTACCCTCTTCGGCCGCGTTGAGTGGGGGCGCTACCACCTGGGGATCAACTCCTTCCGCGAGGAGCGCGGGAACGGCACCGCGCTGCAGACCAACGACACGAGCCTGCAATCCCTCCAGGCCGGCTGGTCCGGCGATCACTGGCAGTGGGACGCCTTCGGCCAGACGCAACGCTTCCGCAGCACCTTCTCGCGCGTCCTGGCCGACCGCTCCCAGGAGTTCCTCACCGCCAAACAGGATTTCGAGACCACCGGCTACGGCGGCTCGGCTTCCTGGCGCTCCGGCGGCGGCCTGCTCGCCGGCGCCGACGTGCGCCGCGCCTCGTGGGACGTCCAGAACCAGACCCTCGGCGGCGTCTACGCCCAGCAGACCTTCGACGTCACCTCCCGGCTCGACCTGATCGCCGGCGCGCGGCTCGACCTCTGGGCGAGCGAGACGACGCGGACCAGCTTCAACCCCCGGCTCGGCGCCCTCTTCCGCGCCTCCGACGCCGTCACTCTCCGCGCCTCGGCCTACCGGGGGTTCCGGGCGCCGACCCTCAACGAGCTCTACCGCCCGTTCCGCGTCGGCAACGTCGAGACCCTCGCCAATCCGGACCTGCGGCAGGAGACGCTGACAGGCGCGGAAGTTGGGGCCGACCTCACCCCTTCGGCCACTTTCTTCGCCCGTCTGAACGTGTTCCGCAACCGGATCGACGGCGCGGTGGGGAACGTCACCCTGTCGGCGACGCCGCAGCTCATCACCCGGCAGCGGAAGAACCTGGACCGGGTGAACGCCGACGGCCTCGAGGCCGAGCTGCGCCTGCGCCCCCTGCCGCGCTGGGAGCTCCAGGCTTCCTATCTCTACACGGACTCCCGCGTCGAGCGCACCGGCCTGCGCGTCCCGCAGGTCCCCCGCAACCAGGGCTCCCTCGGGATCGCCTTCGCGGGGCCGGTCGCCATCCTCCTCCAGGGGCGCTGGGCCGGCGAGCAGTTCGACGACGACCTCAACCAGCTCCCCTTGCGCGGCTATGTCGTGGCCGATCTCTCCATAAGGCGGCCGATCAACGACCGGTTGGACGTCTTCCTCTCCGCCGAGAACCTGTTCGACGCGACGGTCGTCGCCGGACGGACGCCGGTCGAGACCCTGGGATCGCCGCGCCTCGTCCAACTCGGCGTAAAAGTCCGCCGATAAGCCGCATCTCTCGCCCGAGTTGCGGCAATCCCCAGCCAATCGTTCCGATGGCTGAGGGGGAATACCGCTTCTCTTCCAGGAGCTGCGGGAATCCCTGCCAGGATAACCGCAAGATTATGGCTGTTTGCTGTTACTTCGAGAGATTCTGCGGCAATTTTTCAGTGAACAACTCAGTGAAGGACAGATATCGCGTCATTTGATTCCTTGGTTGCGGTGATTTGTCTGGTGAATGCCGCAATGGCTGAGCACATTGCGGCATTCACTCGCCAGGATACGGCTTTATATCCCCTTGTTGCGGCGTTCAAGGGGTGCGCTGCGGGAAAAAGCCCGATCTTCCAAAGCCCTGGCGCGGCCTGCCAGGCCTGGGAGGGAGGGATTGCGGCATTCCCCGCGATCCTCGCGGCATTCCCTCCCCTTCTTGCTACTCCTCGTACTGCTGGACCTCCCCCTGCTGGCCGTGCTCCACGGTCTGCCGGAGCGACCTGAGCCGCTCGGCGACACGGGTGACGCGGCTGCCGAGGTTACGGGCGGTCAGCAACTCGGATTCGACCGGCTGGCGCGAGCCGTCCGATCCGGCGAGGGTGGCGGGGCCGTAGGGGGAGCCGCCGATGCCGTCGGTTACCATGATCTGCGGATTCTGGCCGTACGGCGTGCCGACGAAGATCATCCCGAGGTGGAGGAGGGGGACCAGCGCGGTGAGGATGGTCGACTCCTGGCCGCCGTGGATGGTCGCCGTGCTGGTGAAGATCCCCGCCGGCTTGTCCTCGAGCTCCCCCTTCATCCAGAGGCCGCCCAGGCCGTCGAGGAACTGCTTCATCTGCGCCGTCATGTTGCCGAAGCGGGTAGCGGTCCCCCAGCAGATGCCGTCCGCCCAGCGCAGGTCGTCGTGCGTCACCTCGGGGATCTCCTGCTGCTGCTCCTGGGACTGGACGTACCACGGCTGGGTCGACATCCCCTGGCGCGCCTGTTCCAACTCAGCGATCCGGCGCAGGCGCACCTCCGCGCCCTCGACGCCCTTCGCCCCCTCGGCGACCGCCTGGGCCATCTGGTAGATGTGACCGTACGAGCTGTAATAGACGACCAGGATCTTGGTGGGCATGGGTGGCTCCTCCCTCCTCTCGGGGTGAATCGAGCGGCCGGGAGGCCGCCGGGTGAGGAGAGAGAATCTATGCAGGATTCCTGCACGGGAATACGGGCCGCCTACGCGTGACGGCGGCGGCCCGCGGAGCGCTCAGCAGCAGGAGGGGGTCTGATCGCAGGAGGCGCCGCCGCAATCGGCGCTCGTGTGGCAGGTGCGGACGCTGCTGCACCCGCAGTGGCAGTAGCCGGGGCGGGCCGTCAGCGGCGCGATTACGCCCGGCAGCACGCTCTCCGGCTGCGCGGCCGAGCAGGTCTCCCCCTTGGCGGGCAGGACGACGGCCTGCCCGCAGCCTCCCGCCGCGGGAGCCGCAAGCGCGGTGGGGATTTCGCCCGCGAAAGCCGGCGCGGCGCTCAGGATGGCCGTGAGAACCACCGCGAAGACGGCGAGTCCGAACAGTCTCTTGATCATGACGTTCTCCTTCGAAAGGCTCGCCCGGCGAGAGATGGCCGGCGAGGGACTTCTACAAAGAAGGTGCCGGCCCGTTCTGAAGCGGAGACAGCCGGTCGGGAGGATTGGGTCGCGCTCGGCGGATCAACGACCGCTCAGCGATCCCCCCGCTGCGGCCAGCGGACGAAGAACCCATCGGCCCAGACGATGTCCTCGTCATAATCTTCCGGATCAAAGCCATGGGTGCTGTACTTTTTCGCGGAGTACGTGCCATCTCGGCCGGGGCTGCGGATCATCATCACGTTCCGGCCTAGAACATCCTTCACGTTCAGCCGGAACTCGTAGGGATGGCCCCAGCCGTCGGTCTCCGGGATCCGCTCGAGATACTGCGGCACGAGCAGCTTCTTCAGCTCCTTGGTGGAGATTACGCGATAGGGTGCCAGGCGGACCGGCTTTTCGGTCGCCTTCTCGGTCTCCTGCGCTCCCGCCGCGCTGGCGCCGACCTGATCGGTAAGCCAACTGAACATCGCGGTGCCGACATTGCGGATGTCGGCCATGGTCAGGCGCTGTCGATCCATGTCGCTGATCTCCGCCTTGGGATCGGCCTGAGGCGGCGCGGCGCCGAGCACGAGACTGCTCAACGCGAGGACCACGAGCAGAGGCTTGGAATGGGATCGCATTTTTCCTCCCTGGATGGAAAGATTCTACCGGAAACAGTCCCTGGACCCGCAGAGGAGATCCGCTTTGAGCCATCTCGACCGCGTCTACCGCGACTCCCTCGCCCTCCTCACCGATCTCTACGAGCTCACCATGGCCTACGGCTACTGGAAATCGGGGATGGCGGAGAAGGAGGCGTGCTTCCATCTCTTCTTCCGCAAGAACCCCTTCGGCGGCGGCTTCGCCGTGGCCTGCGGCCTCGCGCCCGCCGTCGAGTACATCGAGGGCCTGCGCTTCCAGGACGACGATCTCGAATATCTGGCCGGATTGCGGGGGAACGACGGCGGGCCGCTGTTCGAGACAGGGTTTCTCGATCATCTGCGACGCTTGAGCTTCCGCTGCGACGTCGACGCCGTGCCGGAGGGGACGGTGGTCTTCGCCCAGGAGCCGCTGGTGCGGGTGACCGGGCCGCTGCTCGCCGCCCAGCTCCTGGAGACGCCGCTTCTCAACCTGATCAATTTCCAGACCCTGATCGCCACCAAGGCGGCGCGCCTGCGTCTCGCGGCCGGCGACGATCCGATCCTGGAGTTCGGCCTGCGGCGGGCGCAGGGGATCGACGGCGGGCTCGCCGCGGCGCGGGCGGCTTACGCGGGAGGGTGCGACGGCACGTCGAACGTCCTGGCGGGGAAGACCTGGGGCATTCCGGTCAAGGGGACGCACGCCCATAGCTGGGTGCTGGCGTTCGGCTCCGAGCTGGAGGCGTTCGAGAAGTACGCCGAGGCGATGCCGAACAACTGCGTCTTCCTGGTCGACACCTACGACTCGCTGGCAGGGGTGCGCCACGCCGTGAAGGTGGGGAGGAGGCTGCGGGAGCGGGGGCACGAGATGATCGGCGTCCGCCTCGACTCGGGGGATCTCGCCTGGCTCAGCCGCGAGGCGCGCCGCATCCTCGACGAGGCGGGCTTCCCCAAGGCGCAGATCCTGGCCAGCAACGACCTCGACGAGACCCTGATCGCGGAGCTCAAGCGGCAGGGGGCGGCGATCGACGTCTGGGGAGTGGGCACGCGGCTGGTCACCGCCTTCGGCGATCCGGCGCTCGGCGGCGTCTACAAGCTGACGGCGATCCGCGAGCCGGGCGGCGCGTGGCAGGACCGGGTGAAGGTCTCCGAGCAGACGGTCAAGACGACCAATCCCGGCATCCTGCAAGTCCGCCGTTTCCGCCAGGGCGGGGAGTTCATCGGCGATCTGATCTGGGATGAGCGGCACGATCTCGCCATGGTGCCGACGATGGTCGATCCCCTCGACCTGACGCGCCGGAAGACGATCCCGGACGGCGCCGAGGGGGAGGATCTCCTGGTGCCGGTCTTCCGGCGGGGGAGCCGGGTCTACGATCCGCCCGGCCTGGAAGAGATTCGCAAGAGAGTCCGCGAGCAACTCGGTGGTTTCTACGAAGGGGTCAAGCGCTTCGTGAACCCGCACCGATATCCGGTCGGGATGGAACTGGGGTACTTCGAGCGCAAGACGCGGCTGGTGCTGGAGGCGCGGGGAAATAAATAATCGGGGGGAAATAATAATCCGGCCCCCGGAAAGGCCGCTGGCGCGGCGACCAGTCCAGGGGAGAACCCGGACCGGCCCGGGGACCGGTACCGCCGCACGGGGTCGCGCGGCTCTGTCGATCAAGCGACCGAAACCCACATACTGCGGGGTCCGCTCGCGGGCGGGATGGCAACCTCGAAAGGTTGCCACACCCAGATCCTACTCCCCAGCGGCCGGGAGCGCAAATTCTTTTATCGCAATTTGATGATCTGTTCCCGCTACCGTGCTCCGGCGCCCGCCATGGCATGCCCCGCCATCTTGTTGCAGGATTCGGCGCAGCGGCGGCAGGCCTCGGCGCAGCGCCGCATCGTCTCGTCGTCGCCCATGCGCTCGCAGTCCTCGGCGCAGCGCTCGCAGACCTCGGCGCAGGCGCCGCAGGTGAGGCGATGGAGGTCCGAGCCGCGGATCATGAAGTTCGCGCTCGTCTCGCAGATCTCCGCGCAGTCGAGCATCAGTCGGATGTGGGGCGCCTCGGCGTGCTTTCCACCCTTCCGCAGGCAGTAGGAGACCGTCCGCAGGCAGATTTCATGGCACTGCTGGCAGTTGTCGATGCACTGTTCGAGATCCTGGGGGCTGTGCTGTTCCATGGTGTACCTCCTTTGCGAGTCAAGGAGTTCAGGTGCAAAGCGTGAGCCACGAAGGCCCTCTTTTTGCTACCCTGAACGCCAGCCATGAGCGTCGCTCACTCCCATGCCGGCCATTCCCACGGCCATCCTCACAGCCACTCCCATGCCGGAGGCAGCCGTTCGCGCCTGACGTGGACCCTCGGGCTGGTCCTCGTCTACATGGTGGCCGAGGCGGTCGGCGGCTGGCTCACCGGGTCGCTGGCGCTGCTGGCCGACGCCGGGCACATGCTTTCGGACGCCGCCGCGCTCGGCCTCTCGGTGTTCGCGATGTCGATGGCGCGCCGCCCGCGGACCTCGAAAAAGACCTACGGCTATCACCGGATCGAGATCCTGGCCGCGCTCGCCAATGGCGCGGCGCTGGTGGCGATCTCGATCCTGGTGCTGATCGAGGCGTTCCGCCGCCTTGGCCAGCCGCTCGCGGTGGACGCTCCCGGGATGATGGGGATCGCGGTCGGCGGCCTGCTCGTCAACCTGGCGGCGCTCGCCATCCTGCACGCCGGACGGGACGAGAACCTGAACATGCGCGGCGCTTGGCTGCACGTGCTGACCGACGCCCTCGGCAGCGTGCAGGCGATCGCCGCCGGCGCGCTGATTTGGGGTTTCGGCTGGCAGTGGGCGGACCCGGTCGCCTCGGTGCTGATCGCCCTGCTGGTGATCTACTCGGCGTGGTCGCTGCTGAAAGAGGCCACGGGCGTGCTGATGGAAGGCGCGCCGGCGCACATCGACGTCAACGAGGTCCACAACGCCCTGGCGGATCTGCCCGGGGTCCTGGAGGTCCACGATCTCCACGTCTGGACGATCACCAGCGGCATGGAGTCGATCTCCGCCCACGTCGTGGTGGAGGACCGCCGGTTCGACTGCGCCGTCCTCGGTGAGATCCGCGCCACCCTCCATGAGCGCTTCGGCATCGATCACATCACCGTGCAGATGGAGACCGAGGCGTTCGAGGAGCATCCGGCGCCCTGCTGACGCTGTCCCTGAAGAGCCCGCGAAGATACACTCCTATCTATGAGACCCGGTCCTAACCCCCGGGTTCAGGAGGTCATCATGCGCAAGCTCCTCTGTACCGGTTTCCTGCTCGGCGTCCTCTCCTTGGCATTCAGCGCCGCCCCGGCGGCGAACGCGGCGGGCTCGACAACCTGCACCTACAAGTGCTCCTGCACGGGCGCTCCCCTGAAGTGCTGCGGCACCACTTGCAAGCCGACCACCGAGATCCTCTGCCCCCAGGTCATCACCTGCTGAGCGAGCCGGCTTGAGGCGTAGGGGCGCGGCAGGGCCGCGCCTCTACACCCCGCAGGGTCGAATTCTGCCCACCTATGCTAAAATCTCTATAAAGAAATTCGTCGTTCGGCAGGGTTGTTGGCCTGGGTGTTGACCTGGAGGCGTCAGGAGTCCTATGCACGTTTCAAGATCCTTCGTCCCTTTCCTTGTGTTGATCGCCGCCTTCTACGGCTCCGTGCTCCATGCCGCCGCGAGCGACCGGCTGGTGCGGGTGCCGCAGGACGCGAAGACGCTCGACGCGGCGATCGGCCGGGTGGCGGACGGCGGGGTGATCGAAATGGCGGCGGGGACCTATCCGTCGCCTCCCAACGGCTTCATCATCAACAACGCCCGCAAGGGGTTCACCGTTCGCGCCGCGGCGGGCGCCGCGGTCGCGCTCGACGGCGGCGGCAGCCGCAATCTCCTGCGCTTCGTCAACTCGGACCGCGCCCGCGGCAAGCGGGTGACCTTCGAGGGGCTCACCTTCCAGAACGGCTACAGCGCGGATTCCGGCGAATCGGGCGGCGTGACCCTCTCCGCCGCCGAGGCCCTGTTCCGCCGCTGCTCGTTCGTGGGCAACCGCACCGGCGGGCTGGTGACCGGCGGCGGAGCGGTCAAGGCCCTGCCGGGGTCGAGCGCCACGTTCGTCGACTGCGCGTTCCGGGGGAACTCCTCGCCGCTCCGCGGCGGCGCCCTCGTGGTGCGCTCGGCGACGGTCGCCATCCAGGGGGGCGAGTTCGTCGGCAACCGGACCAACCTGCCCGGCCACCACCCCAACTCCTTCGGCGGCGCGATCATGGTGCTCGACGGCACCCTGAACGTCTCCGGCGTCCGCTTCGAGGGCAACCAGGCAGGCTGGACGGGGGGCGCCATCTACGCCATCGGCAACTGGGACCGCGGCTCCAGCGTCTTCGTGACCCGCTCGACCTTCACCGGCAACCAGGCGGTGGCCGATCCGTGCTGCGCCAACCCGATTCCCACCAGCGGCGGCGCGATCCACGCCGAGGATCTGACGGTTCTGCGGGTGCACGGCTCCCTCTTCGCGCGCAACCGGGCGAACGTCGGCGGCGCGGTGGATGGCTACCGGCCCGACGTCGAGATCCACGGCTCGGTCTTCCAGGCCAACGCGGGCGCCGGCGGCGCCATCGCCATGATTTCCCCGGACTCCGCCGACAGCTCGACCGGTTTCGGGGCGATCAACCGGCCGAATGCCCGGCTGGTGGTCACCCAGTCGCTGCTCCAGGGGGGGAGCGAGGAGACGCCGGCAACCGGCGGCTGCATCCTGGCGAGCGGCGACTCCAACCGCGCCTACGGCAATGGAGCGATCGCCCAGGCCGGCACGCTGGCGGAGAACCGCGCCCGGGTGGAGATCCGGGGCACCGTCTTCTCCAACTGCGACGCCGCCACGGCCGCGGACGGCAGCGGCGGCCTCGGCGGCGCCCTGGCCGGCGAGCTGATCGACCTCGACATGGCGGACTCGATGGTCCTCGACTCGGACGCGCGCGGCCCGGTCGCGGGGGGCGGCGGCATCGCCCTGCGGCAGGAGTCGAACGCCCGGATCGTCCGCACGACGTTCGCCCATAACAGTTCCGACAAGTGGGGCGGCGCCCTCTTCGTGAGCGGCTCGACCGTGCAGGTGGACGGCTGCCGCTTCTACGGCAACGACGTCGTGCCCGGCGCCTTCGAGAGCTTCAGCGAGTCGCGCGGAGCCGCGATCTACACGATTCCGTTCACCAACGCGGCGCGGCCGCGGAACGTCGGCGGCGTGGTCGCGAATTCGATCTTCAGCGACAACCTCGGGGTGCCGGTCTGGGATGTCGATCCGCAGGACGGCCCGGTCAACGAGATGCGCTACGACGGCAACCGGTTCGACCCGGTGGTCTTCGGCGACCGCGTCTACGTGAATACCCTGGCGGCCCCGGGCGGAGTGAGCGCTGATGGGCTCAACGCCCTGACCGTCTTTCGCGGCGCCCGCCCAGCCACGCGCAAGAGCGCGGTCCCCAACACGCGGGTGTTCAACCCCAGCGAGGGGGATCTGCGGATCGTCCCCTCCCCGAACAGCGTCGGCGCCGGCGCTCCCGCGCCCACCGCGTCGTACCTCGCCTACGCCTGGAGTGGCGGCTCGGCGGCGATCGGGACACTGGGGTTGGCGCAGGCGGTGGGGCTCCTGGAGGTGCCGCCCGGGGACTACGCGTTGACGGTCGATCGGGCGCCCGCGGCGGCGGTCAAGGCCACGGGCTCCTGCACGGCGGGTCCCTATCTATGCCTCGCGGGCAACCGTTTCCGCGCCGAGCTGACCTGGAAGAACGGCGCCGTCGCGGCGCCCGCCCGGGCGGTGGCGCTGTCGGGGGATACGGGGTACTTCTGGTTCGTCGATCCGGCCAATGTCGAGATGGTCGTCAAGGTGCTCGACGGCCGCGGCCTGAACGGCAGCTTCTGGGTCTTCTACGGCGGCCTCACCAATCTCGCCTACACGCTGACAGTCACCGATACGGCGACCGGCGCGGTGAAGGTCTATACCAATCCCACCGGCAAGTTCGCCAGCGCCGGCGACACTAGCGCCTTCCCCGCGGCGGGCGCTCCAGGGTCGGCCGCCGCCGTGGCCGCCGTCGAATCCGATCCGGGGACCAAGGTCGCGGGGCCGGCGAGCCTCTTCCTGGGCTCGCGTTTCCAGGTCGAGCTCACCTGGAAGGATCTCGCGGGCCGGGCCAGCGCGGGGCAGGCGGTGCCGCTGACCGCTGACACCGGCTACTTCTGGTTCTCCTCGCCGGGCAACGTCGAGGTGGTGGTCAAGGTGCTGGACGGCCGCGGCTTGAACGGCCACTTCTGGGTTTTCTACGGAGCCTTGAGCAACCTGGAGTACAAGATCACCGTCACCGACACCTTTACCGGAATCCGGAAGATCTACTCCAATCCCGCGAAGAAGTTCGGCAGCCAGGGGGACACGACGGCGATCCCGTCGAATTAGAAAGGCAACCGGCGCCCCTCGATCTCCAGCAGCCGCGACTTCGCCTCCAGCCCGCCGCCGAAACCGGTGAGCGAGCCATCGGAGCCGATCACCCTGTGGCAAGGGACGACGATGGGGATCGGGTTGGCGCCGTTGGCCCGCCCCACGGCGCGGAAGGCGTTGGGGCGGCCGATCGCGCGGGCGATCTCGCCGTAGCTGCGGGTCTCGCCGAACGGGATCCGCCGCAGCTCCTCCCAGACGGAGCGCTCGAAGGGGGTCCCTTCCGGAGCGAGCGTGAGGTCGAACTCCCGGCGCTCGCCCGCGAAGTACTCCTCGAGCTGCCGGCGCAGACCGGCCGTGCGCGCGGGGTCCTCGACGACCTCGATCCCGTGCTCGCGCATCTTTTCAGTGATCTTCTGCGAGTCCCGCCCCTTCCCGAACTCGATGCGGACCACGGTGCCCGCCTCGTCGACGACGCAGAGAAGGGGGCCGCAAGGGCTTTCCATCGTGGTGGTGTAATAAGTCGTCATGGGTCAGTCCTTTAAAGTTTGCCAGAGGTGGAAGCTGGCCCAGCTCCGGTAGGGCGCGAAGGGCTGCATCAGCTCCCGGGTGGCGTTGACGTCCGGCCGGGCGGGGAGACCGAAGAACTGCTCCAGCCCCCGCGTCAGGCCGGCGTCGCCGACCGGCAGGCAGTCCTCGAAGCCGAAGCAGCGCATCATCAGGTAGTTGGCCGACCAGGGTCCCAGCCCGCGCACGGCGAGCAGCTCCGACTCCATGCGGACGGCGGAGCCGGCGGCCAAGCGGTCGAGCGGCAGCCCGCCCCCGGCGACCAGGCGGGCGGCGCCGATCAGGTACTCGGCCTTGCGGCGCGAGAACTGCTCTCCGGCCAGATCCTCGACCTCCAGATTGGCCACCGCCTCCGCGCAGGGCGGGGTGTAGAGCCCATCCCCCGCGGGGGTGCCGGTGCGCTGGACGAGCCGCTCGCGCAGGGTGAAGGCGAAGTTCAGCGTGATCTGCTGGCCGACGATCACCCAGGCCAGGGCGTCGAACGGATCGGGCACCTGCGGGATGCGGAGTCCGCGCCGCCCCTCGATCAGCGGCGCCAAGCGAGGGGATGCGGAAACCCGCCGCTCGAACGGGCCGGGATCGCGATGGAGGCCGAGCAGGCGGAGAAGATGGGCGTGCGCCCGCGCCGCCGCGTCGGCCGGCAGCGGTCCTGGCGCTTCCAGCGTCGCGCGGACAGCGCCGGGGCCGATCTCGGCGCGCAGCACGGCGGGCGCGCCGCCGAGACGCACGCCGGTGGCGAGACTCCGCCCCTGCACCCGGATGGTCAGGCTGCCGGCGTCCCGCCCCAGGTACTCCAGCGCCGGCGGCGTCGAGTAGGAAGGGGGTAGGGCGATCTGGAACGCCGAGGCCCCCAGCAGGCGCCGGTACTCGGCGGGGGTCATCGCCGCCAGCCGGCGGAAGTTCTCGTTGAAGGTGGAGAGCCCCTCGTAGCCGACCTCGAAGGCCACGTCGACCACCGAGCGGTCGGTGGTCAGGAGCAGCCTCTGGGCGGCCGCCACCCGGGCGCGGGAGAGGATCTGGGCCGGCGTCGTGTGGAAATGCAACCGGAACAGCTCGTGGAGCTTCGAGGCGCCGAGCCCCGAGGCGCGCTCGAGATCCTCGACCCCGGCGAAGGCGGCGGGGTCCCGCCGCGCCCGCTCGGCCAGCGTCTCGACGATCTCCTGGTCCGGGTCGCGCCGGCCGTAGAAATCGTCCGGCCGGCAGCGCTTGCAGGGGCGCAGGCCGGCCGCCAGCGCCGACTTCGGACTGTCGAAGAAGCGGACGTTTTCCGGTTTCGGCTTGCGGGCCCGGCAGGAAGGGAGGCAATAGATGCCGGTGGTGAGCACGCCGGTCAGGAAGCGCCCGTTGTAAGCGGCGTCGCTCGCCAGCATGCGGTCGATCATCTGTTCACGTGCCAGTGCCATGGCGACAATATACGTCCGGAGAGAACGCCGATCCACCGGATTCCTCCGCCGGAATTTTCATCCGCCGCCCGGCGATATTTCCAGCCAGCGGTTTCCCGCGGTATTTCCCGCCCGCGGTTTCCCGCTACAATCCCCGCCCATATGACGGGCGATCCTGGAAGCTACATCCTGATTCAGACCGACACGGACCTGGCCGAGGCGGCTCGCGGCTGGGCCGAGGCGCCGGTGCTGGGGCTCGACACCGAGTTCGTACGCACCAATACCTTCTACCATCGCCTGGGGCTGATCCAGGTCTCTGACGGCCGGACCTCCTGGCTGGTCGATCCGCTCGCGGCGCGCGACCTCTCGCCGCTCGCCGCGGTCTTCCGCTCGCCCGGCATCAAGGTGCTGCACTCGGCGAGCGAGGACATCGAGGTCTTCTACCGCGCCCTTGGAGTCCTTCCCGAGCCGCTCTTCGACAGCCAGATCGCCGGCGCCATGGCCGGCGCGGGCGCCTTCCTGAGCTACCAGAAGCTGGTCGCGGCCTACCTCGGCGTCGAGCTCGCCAAGGAGGAGACCCGCACCGACTGGATCGCCCGCCCCCTCTCGGCCGGCCAGCTCGCCTACGCCGCCGAGGACGTGACCTTCCTCCTCCCCCTTCACGAGCGCCTGCGGGATGAGCTCGAGGCCCTGGGACGCCTCGCCTGGGCCTTCGAGGACTCCGCGGCCCTGCTCGACACCTCGCGCTTCCAGACCGAGGACGAGACCGCCTATCTCCGCATCAAGGGGGGCGGCAGGCTCGACCGCCGGCAGCTCGGCGCCCTTCGCACCCTGGCGTCCTGGCGCGAGAAGGAGGCGCGGCGGCGCGACCTGCCGCGCAACTTCGTCCTCAAGGAGAAGCTGCTCCTCGATCTCGCCACCCGCCGGCCGCGGGAAGAGAAGGAGCTCCGCCGCCTCCCCTCCTTCGATCCCCGCCAAGCGTCGCGGGACGCCGCCACCTGGCTCCAGCTCCTCGCCGAGGCCGAGGAGAGTCCGGAGTCCGGGCTGCCGCCGCGGATCTCGGCCAAGCCGTTCTCGCCGGCTGTACGCGAGATCGAGGATCGCCTGCGCGACAAGGTGCGCGAGCGCGCGGCGGAGCTCAACGTCCCTCCCGAGATCCTGGCCCCCCGCCGCGCCCTGGACGCCCTGCTCCGGCTCAATCTGGGCAGCCCGGAGCCCCGTCTCCCCCGCGAGCTCGACGGCTGGCGGCGCCAGGCGATCGGCGAAGACCTCCTGCGCGAGGCGCGGGCCCTGCCGGACACGACCTCACCCCAAGGTTGAGGTCGCGCGTCAGCTCCAAACGTAAAATTTCTTCAAAAAGCTTGCACAAATTTGCATGAGTCTGGTAGGGTGCGCCCGACTCACCGAGGGCTGCGCAGCACTCACTCCGGGTCTTTATGAACCCGGCGCCAAGAGCGCCTTTTTGTTCAGGGAGTTCGACGCTATGGCGAAGAGACTCAGTGCGGGGTGCGCCCTGCTGGTACTTCTTCTACTTGCAACCGCCCGGGCCGGTGTAGCGGTTACCCGCTTCGACACCGCCGAGATTGTCCTCCGTTCTACCTCTTCCTTCAACGCCAATAGCGGAACACCGAACCCGTTCACGTCGGTCGATCTGACCGCCCGAGTGACCGCGCCGTCCGGCCGCGCCTACACAGTCGACGGCTTCTTCGACGGCGACGGCTACGGCGGCGTTATCGGTAATGTTTTCAAGGTCCGGGTTTACGCCGACGAGATCGGCACCTGGCGCTGGACGACCACCAGCAACACGGCGGGCCTGACGGGGCAGAGCGGCACCTTCTCCTGCTCGGGTACCCTGACGGGCGCCTTCGCCACCGGCCCGGTGGTCGATAACCCGGCGCGGCCGCGGACGCTGATGTACCAGTACGGCCGGCCGGTCTACCTGCTTGCCAAGTTCCTCGACACCGCGGCCCCGGCGCCGATCCAGTACTCCCACACCATGTTCTCCGAGAGGCTCACCGAGACCAACCGGCAGGCGATGCTCAGCCGCCATCTCGGGATGAAGCTCAACAAGATCAACGTCTACCTGGCGAACCAGAACGACTACAACGGCTATTCGACCACCCCCTGGGTGGGCTCGGCGTCGAGCAACGACCGGCAGCGGTTCGATCTCGCGCGCTGGCGGATGTTCGAGAGCTGGGTGCTGAAGATGCGCGCCGCGGGTGTGGTGACGCAACTCTGGTTTTTCGCCGACGATTCGAGCTTCGGAGACCTGCCGGACGCCGATCGCCAGCGGCTGATCAAGTACGGCATGGCCCGCCTGTCGGGCTACGTCAACACGATGTTCACCCTCGCCCTCGAGTGGCAGGAGGGGTGGTCCACGACCGAGGTGGGCACGAACATGAACTATCTCCAATCGCGCAACCCGTGGGCGCGCCTGATCTCCGTCCACGGCACGGAGGGGGACTTCTCCTTCGCGACCGCCGCCTGGGCCGACTATATGGACACCCAGGGGGGGAACGACGCCGGTTACGCGTCGATTCACGCGCACGGCCTGCGCAACCGGGCCCTGGCGGTGAAGCCGCTGATCCAGGAGGAGTTCGGCCTCGGCAGCGAGGACACCGCCCACCGCCAGAAGGCGTGGGCCGCCTTCACGGCGGGAGCCGCCGGCACCGGCACCGGGTCCTACCTGGCGCCGCTGGCCAGCTTCGTTTCGCAGGTCCCCTTCGAGCGCATGGACCCGGCCGACAGTCTGGCGCTGAGCGGTAACGCCTACGTCCTCGCGGAGCAGGGGCGCACCTATGTCGCCTACCTCTACAACGGCGGTACGGTCCAGCTCAACCTCGCGGGCGCTTCCGGCACCTTCAGCGCCCAGTGGTACAACCCGCGGGCTGGGGGCTTCAACTCGGCGGGTTCAGTCTCCGGTGGAGCCGCGAGGAGTTTCACCGCGCCGGCCGGAGGGGACTGGGTACTCTACGTGCAGCAGACGGGCACCACGCAGCCCCCGGCTCCGCCTCCTCCGCCTCCTCCTCCTCCGCCCCCCCCACCCCCGGGTGATCCGGGCTCGCTCACCACCCGGGCACAGACCGCGGTCGCTCTGGTGAAGGCCATCTACGGGTCTGGCTTCGTGCCGCGGCCGGCCACCGGAGTCTTCGCCGATGTCCCGGTCACCCATTGGGCGGCGGGGTTCATCGAGCAGCTCTACCGCTATGGGATCACGAGCGGCTGCGCCACGGCCCCGCTCCGGTTCTGCCCGGATGCCAACCTGAGCCGGGCCGAGATCGCCACCTTCCTGTTGCGCTCTAACCACGGTGGGAGCTACACGCCGCCGCCCGCGACCGGCACCCTTTTCACGGACGTCTCGAGCACCTACTGGGCGGCCTCCTGGATCGAGCAACTCTTCCGTCAGGGGCTCACCACCGGCTGCGCCACCAATCCGGCGCGGTACTGCCCGACCACCCTGCTCTCCACCACGGAGCTGAGCACCCTCCTGGGCCGGCAGTTCGGCACCCCCTGAGGACGACCTCTCTTGCACCCCGCGAGACCGGACATCCGGCCTCGCGGGCGTTTCATACCTTTTTTCCCTGCGGGTACCTCTTTGGCGGAATTCAGTGTTGTAGTAGGCTCAGGGCATGACAATCGATGATGAGGTGCGGCGGGCGACGAAGCTGTTGGAGACGGTCATGCAGGCGGCCGGGTTGACGCGGAAGGATCTGGATCAGAAGCTGGGGGCGGGGCCCGGTTACGTCAGCCAAGTGCTGACCGGAAGGATGGAGCTGAAATTCCGGCACATCCTGTCGGTCCTGCGGGCGCTGGACGTGGAGCCGAACGTCTTCTTCCAGACTCTGTATCCCGAGAACCGGCCCTCGACGGACGCGGTGGTGATGGAGGAGTTCCTGCGCCGGTTCCAGAAGCTGGGCTTCGGCACCCAGTCGCCGCCACCACCGACGCCGACCCTCGACCCCACCGAGTTGGAACGGATGATCCAGAACGCGGTCCGCGCCGCGCTGGCCGGGACTCCGGCCGTGGAAGCAGCCCCGCCCGAGGATCCGCCACCCCCCTCCCCCCCTGAAAACACGAAACCCCGGGGCGGCCGCAAGCCCCGGGGTTGAAGCTAAGCCCTCCAGGAAGGGCTAGCTGGAGACGCGGCCTCGTTGGTTGTCCAGCCTTTGTAACTGGGCCGCCACCGTGCGCAGCATCATCTCTGTAGCTTGATCTTTTTGAAAGGCTTCCTGCGCCACGAGCAGCATACTGATCGCCTCGCGGCGGATCCCGCGATCGCGGAAGATTGAGATTGTCTCCGCAAGGAGACCCTGTATCTCGGCGGTCCGTCCCTCTCGTAGCCACAAAGCCGCCATATCGAGAGACACGAGAGCTACTTCATAGGGCAGTCGGGCCTCTTCGAAGCTTTCGCGGGCCTGGAGGAAGTGCCGCTCGGCTTTTTCATGGTTGCCAAGGGCAGCAGCGAGGCGGCCCTCCGTCCACATCACCTTGATAGCATCCAGCCGTTCAACAACGGACGAGAAGAGCTGGCGGCTGTGCTCGAACAGTTGGGCAGCTTGCCGGGCCTTCCCGCACTCGATAAGAGACCAGATCAGGCTGTGGATACCAATCATGGCAAGCTTGGGATCGCTTGTTGGGTCGATCAGGCCGAGCCCCTGGATGAAGAACCGGATGGCGTCCTCGTTGTCGAAAGCATAGTTGGCCGAGATGCCTTTGCTGATGAGGGCGCGTCCCGCTGAATGCCGGTCCCCTTCTCTCTCGTAGATTACATAGACAGCGTCGAGAAGCCGGCAAGCCTCGTCGAAGCGGCGCTGGTCGGTGTAGAGGGACGCGGTCAGGTCCATGAGACGCGCCAGGAACAAGGGATTCCCAGTGCCCTGCGTGGCGCGATCCACCGCGCGGGAAAGGTCCGACTCGGCACCCGGCAGATCATCCGCGATCCGCTTGGCGTTACCCAATTCTGCCAAGGCGGAGGATTGGAGATCCGCCAAGGCGGCGGCCCCTGCAAGGGTGGCATCGAGCCGTTCCGCCAATACGACAGCCAGTGTGGCGGTCAAGACCATGGTTTCCGGATCGCTATAGCGCAGGGCACGGCACATCTCGATGAGCTTCTCGCAGCGAGCCCAGTCCCGCTTCCCCCGTGACCTGTCCGAGACTGCGGGGCTGACAGCTTCCAGCAGGACAGGGTTCATGGGAGTCTGCTGCTCCCTGACTTTCGCCTGGGCTGCGGTGGCGGCATACCGGCGAGCGGTCGCCAAGGCCTTGAAGAGAGGGAAATCGTATTCAGCGCCGGATTGCGCGGAAGGTTCCGGGTTCTGCGTGCCGGCCCCGAGCATTACCGAAGCCAGGGGTTCCATACGAGTCTTGCAGGCTTCACAGCCCCGTATCAAATGAGCCAGTATGGGGGCGGCTTGGCGCGGGGACATCTCTCCGAGGAGGAAATGGTCCAACTCGGCAGGGCTGGGGTGATTGTCGCGATCTCCTTCAGCCATAGGCTCTCCTCCCACAGAAAAACAAAGATTTTTTAATTGTCGCATACTTTCCGTCACAGTCCTACCCTAATTTGAGTAGGTGGCTCCGAATCTGGTCTGCCTGAGCCTGCTTGTCTACCCGTTAGGATCGACCTGAGAGCCCCGGTCTGTTTCACTCGAGGTCCTCGGCGAGGTAATGTCCAGCCCGCCGCTCGGGCTCAAGGGGACAACCTTCTCCGCTCGGCCTTGGGAAGCAGACTGCCCGGGCAGGAGAGTACCGATCCAGGACAGGAACTGGTCGACGAGGCTGGAGGAGTGGACCGTGCGGGTCCGGGGAGACTGCCCTCGGGTTCCGGGGGCGGCTGCTGCGGGCAGGGCGAGACAGAGGATCGCGAGCAGCGCGATAAGGGCCGTCAGGCGTCGGACGACAATGAGTCGTGACATCGAAATCCCTCCAATCGAGGGCGCCCGAAGACCTTTATGGCCCCCCGCGCCCGCGGTGATTCAAAACTTTGCCTTCCAGGTTCTTGATGTTGAGGGTAACACGTCCCGAATCGTTCGGAGACACCCTTATTCACCTAGTGCTGCCAATGGACAAAAAGGAGCCACCGGGAGCCAAGAAGTTTTTGGATCGGGCTTAAAGATATGGCTTCAGGCCCATAAGCGGGGCTGCCGGGTCGCTGGTCGGGGAGAAATTGAGCTACTGAGAGAGATTTCGGCAGAGGAGGCGGCTACCGCGAACCGCCGGGCTCGCGGTAACCGCTGTGGAGCTTCGGCCGTCAGTGCGCCTGGATCCAGTCCAGGATCGGCTGCCAGACCTGCGTCTGGGCGTCGCCGGCCAGGAACAGGTCGGCGTGGCCGTAGTCGACGATCCGCTGCGCGGCGGGCACTTTGTTGACGATGTGGGTCGTCACGTCCGTGCTGCCGAGGAGGGTCGTGTTGTAGACCCCGAACTCTCCGAAGCCGCCGCCGGCGCCCACGTAGAGGACGGGAACCTTGATCTCCGCGAGGTGATCGTCGAACGGCACGTCGGTCTGGTCGCAGGTCGCCACGTCGCCGTCGACCACCACCTTGCTGGGCTCGAAGGGGGAGGCGCCCTTCTCGAAATCGAAGAACGCGGTCGGATCGGTGTAGAGCAGCCCGGCGGGCAGGCCGTTGGCGTCGAAGCTGCCGCCGACGAAGTGGTAGAACGGCACCGGCTGGAAGAGCTGGAAAGTCAGAGCTCCCGCGAACAGCGCGGCCTGGCGGTTGGTCAGGCCGGCGAGCGGCGGGATCGGCGTCGGCTGACCGGGAGCCGCCTCCGCGAGGAAGCCGAGAGTCTGGAACAGCACGCCGTTCTGGCTCTCGGCTGGGCCTCCCTGGGCCGCCGCCACCCGATCACAGGCCGCCTCTCGGAGACCGGCGTCGTCCGTCTTCAGGTAGATGTCCACCGGGATGAAGTTCTTCACCTGCCGCAGGCCCGGCGGAAGCTGGGTCTCGCCGTTCAGGTAGGCGTAGCTGGTCTGGCCGCCACGGCTCCAGCCGAGGAGAGTCAGCTTGCCGAAGCCGCTGCCGGTGATCGCGCGGGTGAAGCGGGCGACGCCGAGCGCGATGCCGAGGTCGCTGGCGTCCTGCTCGATCCCCCAGTCCTTCATGAACGCGAAGTCGGTCGTCCCCGACGGCACCAGGGTCCAGCGGAAGTCGATCCCCCAGACGTCCACGCCGTTCTCGGCGAGAAAGATCGGCAGGGCGTGCTCGTCCGGCACCGCCGGCGAGGCGGCGCTGGAGAGGAAGGCGCCGTCGAAACCCCAGACGTCGCCGTGCACCATGAAGACCGACTTGGCGGTGTGGATCGGCACGTTCGGCGCCTTCTCCTTGACCACCCGATGAATGCCGATCTGGTCGTACGGCCCGGAGCCGACGCGCAGCTTGAAGGTGTACTCGGCCACATCGGCCGTGAGCGCGCGGCGCTCGACATTCTGGGAAGCCTGAGCGGCCTCGGTCTCGAAGCTCTGGGCCGCGGCGAGGGTGGGAAGAGTGAGAGCTCCGGCGAGGAGCAGGTAGAGCGGTTTTTTATTGAGCCTGAACATGGATGGACCTCCTTGAAAATGTCCCGCACCCCTGAACGCCGGTGGCGCGGCGATCCCCTCACGCTCGTGGGGGGCCCCTTACTGCACCTGCTCCTTCGTCTTCAGGAACTTCAGGTTCGGCCACTCCTCGCCGGTCGTCTTCAGGTGCCAGGCGTTTCTGGCCAGGAAGACGGGGGAGCCGTTGTGGTCCTCGGCCATGGCGGCGTGGTTGGCGTTGGTGAACTTCTTGAGGAGCTGATGGTCCTCGGTGTCCACCCAGCGGGCGGTGAACAGGGTCGTCCCCTCGAAGTGGACCGGGATGTTGTACTCCGTGCGGATGCGGTCCGCTAGTACGTCGAACTGCAGGGCGCCGGCCACCCCGACGATCCACTCGTTGCCGAAGGTCGGCCGGAACACCTGCGCCGCCCCCTCCTCGGCGAGCTGGAGCAGGGCGCGGCCGAGGTGCTTCGAGCGCATCGGATCCTCGGCGCGGACCTTCTTCAGCAGCTCCGGCGCGAAGCTCGGGATGCCGGTGAAGCGCAGCTCCTCCCCCTCGGTCAGCGCGTCGCCGATCCGCAGGTTGCCGTGGTTCGGAATGCCCAGGATGTCCCCCGCCCAGGCCTCCTCCGCCAGCTCGCGCTCGCGGGCCAGGAAGAGGACCGGATTGTGGATCGACATCGTCTTCCCCGAGCGGACGTGGAGCAGCTTCATGCCGCGCTCGAAACGCCCCGAGCATAGGCGGACGAAGGCGATGCGGTCGCGGTGCTTGGGGTCCATGTTCGCCTGGATCTTGAACACGAAGCCGCTGACCTTCTCCTCGTGCGGATCGACCGTGCGGGTCTCCGTCGGCGCCGGCCGCGGTGGGGGAGCCAGCTCGACCAGCCCCTGGAGCAGCTCGCGGACGCCGAAGTTGTTGACCGCGCTGCCGTAGAACACGGGCGTCAGGTGCCCCTCGCGATAGGACTCGAGATCGAGCGGCGGGCAGAGGCCGCGCGCCATCTCCACCTCCTCGCGCAGCTTCGCCGCCGCGTGACCCGGCAGCCGAGCGTCGAGCTTCGGATCGTCCAGCCCCTGGACCACCTCGCCGTCGCGGGCCACGTCGCGGCGCGCGCGGTCCATCAGCACCAGGTGGTCTCGGCGCAGGTCATAGGCGCCGAGGAACGCCTGCCCCATGCCGATCGGCCAGGTGGCGGGAGTGACGTGGAGCTGGAGGTCCTGCTCGATCTCGCTCATCAGATCGAAGGGATCGCGCCCCTCGCGGTCGAGCTTGTTGATGAAGGTGACGATCGGCACGTTGCGCAGCCGGCAGACCTCGAACAGCTTGCGGGTCTGCGCCTCGATCCCCTTGGCAGCGTCGATCACCATGATGGCCGAGTCGACGGCGGTCAGCGTGCGGTAGGTGTCCTCGCTGAAGTCCTCGTGGCCCGGGGTGTCGAGCAGGTTGAAGGTGCAGTCGCCATACTCGAAGGTCATCACCGACGAGGTGACCGAGATGCCGCGCTCCTGCTCGACCTTCATCCAGTCCGAGCGGGCGCGTCGGGCCTCGCCGCGCGCCTTGACCGCGCCGGCGAGCTGAATCGCGCCGCCGAACAGCAGCAGCTTCTCGGTGAGCGTCGTCTTCCCCGCGTCGGGGTGCGAGATGATGGCGAAGGTTCGCCGTCGGGAAACCGGATCGTTCGTCATGTCCATGGATTGTGCGCTCCGCGCTGGCGGGATGAGAGATCCCACCGTGATAACACGGGACGAGCCCGCGGCCTTCCCTCGTAAGAGGCGGGAAATCGTAGCATGGGGTTGACAGAGATCGAGAAGATCGCCCTCTTCTTCCTGAGCCTCGCCGCCGTCTCGGCGATTGTCGGCGTGGCGGTCTACGGCAACACCGGATCGCTCGTGACCGGGTCCGTCCTGGGCGCCGCGGCGCTCGCGCTCTATCTGAACAGGAGCCGGACCGCCACCCTGATCCTCCTCGCGCTCGTCCTGGCGAATGCTTGGCTGCACTTGCGGGCGCCCTTCTCCTGGCTCTGGGTAGCCCTCGCCGCCCGGGCGGCGCAACTGGCCTTCGGCCATCGGCGCCAAGCTTCTAAAACTAACTCAGAGCTACCTACTCCCTCTTCTCCCGGTCGGGGGGAGTGCGATGGGAGAAGAGGGCCGGGGTGATGAGGGGCCCCCCGCCGCGCCCGCGGAATCGCCCCAATGCGAATTAAAAAGCAAGAACCGGAGTTTTCACTTTCCAGTGAAGGGCTACAGTCCTCTCAGCAAGGAAAGGAGCCCTCATGAACACCCTGCTGAACCAAGAGACTGACGAAGCCCTGATCAACGAAAAGAAATGGAAGGCCGTCGTCCACAAGGACCCGGCCGCCGACGGCACCTTCTACTACTCCGTCAAGACCACAGGCGTCTACTGCCGCCCTTCCTGCCCCACGACGCGGCCGGCGCTGCGCAAGAACGTCGCCTTTCACGACTCCCCCGAGGAGGCCGAAAAGGCGGGCTTCCGGCCTTGCAAGCGCTGCTCGCCGACTGGGCCGACGCTGGCCGAGGAACACGCCGCCGCTGTAGCGAACGCCTGCCGCGCCATCGAGAGCGCCGAAGAGCCGCCGGCGCTCGACACCCTGGCGAAGGCGGCGGGGATGAGCAGCTATCACTTCCATCGCATCTTCAAGGCGATCACCGGCCTCACCCCGAAGGCCTACGCGGTGGCCCACCGGGCGCGGCGGGTGCGCGAAGAGCTGTCGAAGGGCGGCACCGTGACCGCGGCGATCTACGAGTCCGGATTCAACTCCAACGGCCGCTTCTATGCGAAGTCCGCGGAGACGCTCGGCATGACTCCGACCCGCTTCCGCAAGGGCGGGACGGGAACGACCATCCGCTTCGCCGTCGCCGAAGGCTCGCTCGGTTCCGTCCTGGTGGCGGCTTCGGACCAGGGCGTCTGCGCCATCTCCCTGGGCGACGATCCCGACGCGCTGGTGAGAGAGCTCCAGGACCGCTTCCCGAAAGCCGAGCTGATCGGCGGCGACGAGGAGTTCGAGCGCACCGTCGCCCAGGTCATCGGCTTCATCGAAGCGCCGAAGATCAGCCTCGACCTGCCGCTCGACGTGCGGGGGACCGCCTTCCAGCAGAAGGTCTGGCAGGCGCTCCGTGAGATTCCCGCCGGCTCGACCGTGAGCTACGCCGACGTCGCCCAGCGCATCGGCGCGCCGAAAGCCGTCCGGGCCGTGGCCCAGGCGTGCGCCGCGAACACGCTCGCGGTCGCCATCCCCTGCCACCGGGTCGTCCGCAACGACGGCAGCCTCTCGGGCTACCGCTGGGGCGTCCAGCGCAAGAGCGCGCTGCTCGAGCGGGAGGCGGTGGGATGAGCGGCGCGAGCCGCCGGCACACCTTGGGCGTCATTTTCCACGATGCCCGGTGATCGCCGTCTTTTCTTATATCATCCCCACAAGTTCTGAACGGCGACGGAGGATCCATGTCAGTGACAGATACGGATGCGCGGAGCGTGGGGATCGTCGGGCCGCCCGTCTCAACCGAGCCGGTGCGGAAGGCCCTCGCGGCGGCGGGATTCCGCTTTGCCTGGGCCGACGGGCCGGCGGAGCTCGTCCTGTGGGTGGTGGACGTCGAGGCGGGGGTCCCGGAGGGGACACGGGACCGGTTCCGGAAAACTTTCGAGACCGCCGTGCCGCGACTGGTCGTGTTTCTTGCCGGTGGGGACCGGGTACCGGCGGACAGAAGCTTCCTGCCGGAGCTGGTCGAGTTGGATGTCCGGGGATTGCTCGACGAGCTCGGCGTGGACGGGGAGGCGGTGCCGGTGCTCCACGGATCGATCTCGGAGCTGGCCGCGGCCCTCATGGGGCCGGCCCAGCGCGAGGAGAGGCCGTTGACGCGCGGCGGAAGCGATCACTCGATCTTCCAGTCGGTGGACCGTCCACCCGAGCGGCGGGAGACGCCGGAGGCCTGGATCGTCCCCGTCTTCTACGGGACCGACCGGGAACGAACGGGAAAGCCGTCGCCCCAGGACTTCTTCGGACCCGGCCGCGGCGAGCTGAGCTTCGGAGTGGTGGAGGTCAGCCTGCCCAAAGAGCGCGAGAAGGGGGAGATGCCGACGCCGTCCTGGTGGAAACCCTGGCAGCGCAAGGAGGATCCTTCCCGATTCGTCCTCCTGCTGAAGGTCACTCCGGTGGAGAAGGGATCGTTCGTCGCGGAGCTGCGGCAGGCGGTGACCGGCGCCCGGGTCCCCGAGGCCCTCGTCTTCGTTCACGGCTTCAAGGTGCCCTTCGCCGAGGCGGCCGAGCGCGCGGCCCAGGTGGCGTTAGACCTGGAGTTCACCGGCGTGCCGCTCGTCTATAGCTGGCCCTCGGAAGGCAAGGTTTTCGACTACACGGTGGACGAGGCGAACGTCGAGTGGTCCGCCCCCCACTTCGAGGAGTTCCTGCGCATGGTGCTCGCCGAGAGCGGAGCACGCACCGTGCACGTGATCGCCCACAGCATGGGGAACCGCGCCCTGGTGAGGGCGCTCTCCTCGCTGCAGGCCCAGGCGGCGGCGAGCGGCGGCGCGGCGCTGCGGCAGATCATCTTCGCGGCGCCCGATGTGGATCGCGACACCTTCGTCGAGCTCGCCGCCAAGTTCCAGGGCCGGGCCGAGCGCTTCACCCTCTATGGCTCGTCGAACGACCGCGCCCTGAAGGCCTCGAAATTCTTTCACCGCTACCCGCGGGCGGGGGAGTCCGGGGAGAACATGGCGCTCGCCGAGGGCATCGACACCATCGACTCCTCGGCGGCGGACACCAGTCTGATCGCCCACTCCTCCTATGGCAGCAAACGGTCGATCCTGGCCGACATATCCCTATTGTTGCGATACGGCCACGCGCCGGACGGGCGCTTCGGCTTCCTGCCGCGGGAGCGGAAGAACAGGAAATATTGGGTGTATCAGCCGTAGAAAGAAGCACGAAGGAGAACGTTACATGAGATTCTTCCGTGGCAGCGTCATTCCGGTGTGGGTCGGCATGGTAGTCGCCGGCCTTGCGATCACGGTTATCGAGTTTCTCGGGTCCAAAGTCTACCCGCCGCCGCTGGGCATGAACCCCGAAGATCCCGCGTCCGTCCGGGCGGCGATGGCACTCATGCCTCCGGGTGCCCTGCTCCTCGTGCTGCTCGGCTGGATCGTCGGCACCTTCGCCGGCGCCTGGGTCACGGCGCGCATGGCATCCCGGTCGCCGATCACTCACGGCCTGGTGCTCGGCGTGCTTTTCCTGGTGGGCGGAATCGTGAACATGCTGTTGCTGCCGCATCCCGTCTGGTTCTGGATCCTCGGCGTAACGGTCTTCCTGCCATCGGCCTACCTGGGCGCGAAGCTGGGGGCCGCTTCCGGGCCGAAGGACCGGTCGCTGGCCGAAGCCTGATGGCGCTGGACCTTGGAGCGGACCGAGCTTTGAGGCCTATCAAAATCTTTTCGTAGGGAGGGAATCGTCCCCCAATGGGGTGCCAGGCGCTTCGAGCGGGGACTCGGGTTCCCCCAGAACGGTCGACCAGTCGATCCTCACGTTCTCACTTTTCGACGGACGCATATCACGAGCACCTTTCGGGGTCGATGTCCCATACCAACCTGTCCAGAACGGCCCTGACGGACTCAGTCACCAAGTCCTTCATGTCATATTGCGTCGCGCCGACCCATTGTCCGCCAAAGTCGACATAGCCGCCACCCGCCGTTTTCTTGCCGTACATCCGGCCGCCAATCCGGTCGCGCGCCTCCAGGACGAGCACCGTCTTGCCGGCTCTTTTCAACTCCCGCGCCGCGATCAGCCCGGACAAGCCCGCTCCCACGATGACCACGTCCACAGTCCGTGCGTTCGTGAGCTGCTTGCCGGCGGAAGGCTTGGCGGCGGGGCCCGGCTCCGGACTGGCGCCGGCCACCCTCCCCAGGGCCAGCCCGCCGACTCCCGCGGCCAGAATCTTGCCGAACTGCCGGCGGTCGATACCCTTATGCTCTTCGTCTTTTTCTTCCACGTCACCCCCTACCGTCGTCGTCGATCAAATGCGTCATGTTGAAGTCATCTCCCTGAATAGGAGGGCACCTGAAGGTGCCCTCTGGTTGACTCAACCTTCAGTTGACACGTCGAACCTGACTTGTGGGAGGAGATCGGGGCTGGCTCGCGACGGTCTCTTCACCGGCGCTCAGTGAGTCCGCCGTTGCCGGTTACCCGTCGCCTTCCGGCAGGGTCTTGAGCACCGCCCGCAGGGTGTCCAAGCTGATGGGCTTGGCCAGGAAGCCGTCCATGCCCGCCGCCTCGCAGGCCTCCCGGTCGGCGGCGAAGGCGTTGGCGGTCAGGGCCATCAGGCGCAGGCGCCTGGCGCCGCCGGCCGTCTCCCGGGCGCGGATGGCACGGGCCGCGGCCAGCCCGTCTAGTACCGGCATGTAAATGTCGAGCAGCACCAGGTCGTAGGCCGCGCGGGCGGTGGCCTCGACCGCCTCCACTCCGTCCTCCACGCACTCCACGGCGGTTCCCAGGTGCTGCAGCATGGCCTGGATCACCTTCCGGTTCACCGGGCTGTCCTCGGCCACCAGGACCCGTCGGCGGCTCGGGACGGCTCCGGGCTGCGATCTCGGCGGGCTCGGCGAGACGGGCGGGACCGACGCGGCCGGGGCCGCAGCGTCCTCGGCCGCGGGCTCGGAGACGAGCGGCAGTCGGACCGTGAAGGTGCTGCCGCAGCCCGGGGCGCTTGCCACCGCGATCGTCCCATCCATAGCCTCCAGCAGGCGGGCGGTGATCGCCAGGCCCAGACCCGTGCCGCCGAAGCGCCGGGTCGTCGAGGCATCGCCCTGGGTGAAGGGCCGGAACAGGCGGGCGCGCTGGGCCTCATCCATGCCGATCCCGGTATCGCGGACCGCGATGGCGAGGCGCCCCTCTCCGTCGGTGCTGGCGGTGACCGTGACGGTGCCGCCGTGGGCGAACTTCAGCGCGTTGGAGACCAGGTTCCAGAGCACCTGGCGCACCCGTATGGGATCGGCCAGCACCCGGCGCGGCACCGTCTCGGGCCAGTCCAGGACCAGCGCCCCTCCCTGCTCGAGGACCTGGGAGCGGTACAGGGCCAAGGTGTCGGCCGCGGCGGCCCGGGCGTCGACCGGCAGCCGCTCCACCTCCAGGTGGCCGGCCTCGATCTTGGCCCAGTCCAGGATGTCGTTGAGGATCGCGAGGAGCGTCTCGCCGGAGCGCCGGATGGTCTCGGCCTGGTCGCGCTGCTCGGGCGCCAAGGGACCCGAGGCCAGGAGGTCGGCCATGCCGATCACCCCGTTCAAGGGGGTGCGGATCTCGTGGCTCATGGCGGCCAGGAACTCGGACTTGGCCCGGTTCGCCCGCACCGCCTCGTCGCGCTTCGTCACCAGCTCGGCGGTGCGGCGGTCGACGAGCGTGGCGGCAATGGCAACCGCGATGATTACCGAGGTGACGACGGCGATCACGACGGCCATCCATCGCGGCTCGAACACGACTCTCGGGGGCCCCCCCATGCTGCCGGGATAAAAGCGGGCGGCATGCATGGCGGTGTAGTGCATGCAGGCCACGGCGCAGCCCATGGCGCCGGCGCCGGCTACTTGGCGGAGGAAGGGGAGAGTGGCGCCGCCGGGGAAGAATTTGATGTAGAGGGCGAGGGTGGCGAGCACATGAGCGACGAAGATCGACAGGGCGAACAGGAGGGGCGCGTACCCCATCATGGCGTCCATGCGCATCGCTTCCATGCCGGTGTAGTGCATGCTCCCGATCCCCAACGCCATGAGCAGGCCGCCGACATTGAGCCGCCACCAAGAGATCCTGGCGCGGTCCATGAAATGGAGCGCCATGGCGCTCGCGAACACGGCGGGAACCATCGAGAGGAGGGTGATGGTGAGGTCGTAGCTGACCGGAATCGGCAACGAAAAGGCGAGCATGCCGATGAAGTGCATGGACCAGATGCCCGAGCCCATGGCGCCGGCGCCGGCGGCCAGCCACCGGCGACGGGTTCGCGGCGATGGCGCGCTCGCCATCCGCTCGACGACCTCGAGGGCGGCGTAGCCGCCCAGCGCGGCCACGAAGAAGGACAGCCCCACCAGGAACGGGTTGTAGGCCGCAGAAAGCTCCTGGCCCAGGCCGGCGTTGGGGGCGATGAACCAGAAGAGCATGTAGGCTCCTGCGACTTCGACGCTATTGTGAGGAAACGACCCCATTCTACAGCGCGTGGCTCACCGGTTTCAAGCGGTCCTCGACCAGCTCGATCCAGGCCAGGATCTCCTGGCTGCCGGGCTGCGACGAAAGGTGTGCGAGCGCGCTAAGAAGGAGGGCGGTGCGGGAGTCGCTGGCCGAAGCCTGATGGCGCTGGAAGGACGGCCTTGGAGCGGACCGAGCTTTGTGGCCTATCAAAACCTTTTCGTAGGAAGGGAATCGTCCCCCCAATGGTGGCCAGCGACTCAAGAGAGAGCCATCCCTTCTTCTGGTTGTATGGCCTGAGAGGCTCGGCGCCGGTCCGGGTCCTGCGGGTGGGCCGCTTCCCAGGCCAGCCGTGGGCGGAGGTGGTAGCATCCACGGATGACTCCCGAGGATAAGAGAGCGAGCCCGGAGCGCGACGAGACGGATGAGAGCCTGCGGACCGAGCGGCAGAAGACGGACCAGGCCCTGCTCGCGAAACAGCAATTGATTGAAAAGGATGCCGACGAGGTCGTCGATCACGCTCGGGAGGTCGCCGATGCCGTGCTGAGCGAGGCGCGCGACAAGGCCGACCAGAAGCTGGAGGAGGAAGAGTCGCCGCCTGGAACCCGGGAGACTGTCGGCGAAGAACGAGCTCTGGAAGACGCGGCTCTCCAGAGCGAGCGAGTGGCCGCGGATGAGAGTCTCCGCCTCGAACGCGAGGAGCATGCCCGCGCGCTGCACAGGCTCTTGCCGCTGGAGAGGGAAAAGACCGACCGGCACCTGCTGACCGAGCGCGCGCGCTCCGATTTCGCCATCTCCAACCGGGATGACTTCCTGGGCATCGTGAGTCACGACTTGCGGAATCTGCTGCAAGGAATCATCGTGAGCGCGGAGTTGCTCACGGCCCGTGCCGCGGACGATGAGGGCGGACAGCAGACACGCGCGGGTGTGAAGCGCATCGAACGCTACGCCGCCCGCATGGTCCGGCTGATCGGAGACCTGGTCGACGTCACCAGCATTGATGCGGGCAAGCTCTCGGTAACGCCCAGGCGTCAGGATCTGTGTGAGCTGGTCGCCGAGGCGATGGCGACGTTCGAGCCGGTTGCCTCCGCGAAGGGGATTTCGCTCGGATCGGAAAGCGCCGAGCCGTGCGTCCTGATGGATTTCGACCACGACCGGATGATGCAGGTGTTCGCCAATCTCCTCGCCAATGCGATCAAATTCACCCCCGAGGGCGGCAAGGTCTCGATTCGCGTCGAGCCCGCCGAAGACAGAGTCCTCTGCTGCGTCAGTGATACCGGGACCGGCATCCCCGGCAACATGCTGGAGCTGGTCTTCGAGCGATTCTGGCAGGTCGGCAGCGACGATCGGAGAGGCCTGGGCCTGGGTCTCTACATCTCCAGATGCATCGTCGAAGCCCATGGCGGGACGATCTGGGCCGAGAGCAGGATGGGCGAGGGCAGCAGGCTGTGTTTCACCCTTCCACGTTCGTCAGGATGACGCTGTCGGGCCGGTCCGGGACACGCTCCCTGCTTCCCGCACCTCTTTTCTGAGGCCCCAGAGACCTCCTCTCGCCGGCTTATTTCGCGATCCACCCGAGTTTTTGGGAAGCCCTCCAGGGTTTTCGGGACCCGCCGAAACGTTTCGGGGAGTCTCGGAAACGTTTCGGGGAGTCTCGGAAACGTTTCGGGGAGTCTCGGAAACGTTTCAGGGAGTCTCGGAAACGTTTCAGGGAGGTTCGGAAACGTTTCAGGGAGGTTCGGAAACGTTTCAGGGAGTCTCGGAAACGTTTCGGGGAGTCTCGGAAACGTTTCAGGGAGTCTCGGAAACGTTTCAGGGAGTCTCGGAAACGTTTCGGGGAGTCTCGGAAACGTTTCGGGGAGCCTCGGAAACGTTTCAGGGAGTCTCGGAAACGTTTCAGGGAGTCTCGGAAACGTTTCAGGGAGTCTCGGAAACGTTTCAGGGAGTCTCGGAAACGTTTCAGGGAATCTCGGAAACGTTGGCGAGACCCCGAAAAAGGCGGGCGAGACTCCGTGAAAGGCGGGCGAGACCCTCAAAAACGTTGGCGAGGCTCTCGGAAACGCCGGCGGACCTCCCCCGTGCCGGAGAGGGCAACAGGACGGCCCCGACAGGACACCGGGGTGCCAGGCGCTTCTCCTGGGCGGTCTACTCTGCGATGAACGGAGTGACGTCAGTCTGCCTGAAGTCATCACCCTTATAGAGCAGCGGCTCGCCAAGCACCATGGCGAGCGCGTACGAGAAGCAGTCACCATAGTTGAGCCCGGCCCGATGTCGCCCCTTGCCGAACCGGCTGTAGGCCCGACGCGCCATCTGGGCCTGATCGAAATCCACAGGGACCAAGCTGATTCCCGCCCTTTCAATGAACAGGTCGAGGTCGCGAATACCCTCGGCGCCGAAGCGCGACTCGATGACGATTGAGACCTCGACGAAGATCGCCGCCGACATCCTGCGGGATTCAGCGGCTTCAATGGCCTCGTTGAATATGCGACGTTCGGGCTCGTCAAGGAGGATCGCCAGGAGAGCCGAGGTATCGATGACCATCAGCGCGGCAACCCATTCTCGTCATATCCGAGGATCGCGTCGGGTGTCCTCGGATCGAGTACGGGCAGCCGTGCGCAATGCGTGGCGATCTCGTCAAGTTCATCGGCGAGGCGCCGCCGGGTACGCTCGCGGCGTAGCCGGGCTATGCGATCCCGGAGAGCCTGGGTCACAGCCTCCGTCTTCGTCTCGCCCGTGAGTTTGGCCAGCGTTTCAGCCAGTTTCTCGGCTTCGGAGTTTCTGATGTTTAGCGCCATAGGATTCCCCACGTGTAGACAGGGATCTACACGGTAACATCCTTAGGCATGGCCGTCAACGCCGAGCCGGGAGAGGGATGTAGGGCGGCCACACAGGGCCCCCCTTCTTCAGCCCAGGGCATCGCCCTGGGTTTGAAGCCGAAGGCCGGCAGATTCGATCGCCCGGAGGTACCCTGGCGGCCTGAAGGGCCGCGCTATTTTGAGCGGGACAGGGATCTCATACAAAAGAGGGAATCTGGAGCTTCGGTTAGCGCGCCCCTTTGGGGCGCAGGTTGGTGTTGCCGGCTGCCAACCCAGGGCGTTGCCCTGGGCTGAGGGAGCCCGGACCTTTGACCCGAAAGGGCGGCATCATAGGGCCGCCCTTACACGTCAATTCCGCTGTGACGAGACGCCAGGCCTGGGCCCGACTTTCAAGCTCCGGCGGACACCGCCTGACACCGCAAACCCCGAAATCAGGAAGTGCCGCCGGTTCAGTCGCTCTGATGTCTAGAAGACAGCCTGGCTCAACCCCGCCAAGTCAGGGGTCAGATCCCTGAACTGGCAGCGCAGGGACGTCGGGTTGAAGATCAGGTGCACGCTGAACGCCTGCCCGTTTTTCAGGCAGCAGGTCAACGCGGCGAATTGAGCCTGGCAGGTGGCGTTCGCCGTGCAGAGGAGAGCTCCGCCGTTCATGCACCGGAACTGCGCGACGCAGGCTGCGAGCGTGTCGAATTGACCCGCGGGCTGGCACGCCGGGCCGGCGGCGGGGAGGGTCGCCTTCGAGATGGCCCGGTTGGCGTCCAGGTCGGTGACGACCAGGGTCAGCGAAGTGCCGCTTTTGACGATCTCGGATCGATAGACGGTTGTCTTCTGAGCGGCCAGGTCCTCGACCGAGGTGTACCTGAGGATCAGGCTGGTGTCGTACTTGCCGAGCTGATAGACCTCGTCGGCGGCCTTGTTGGTGAGAGAAGACGATGTCTGGGCTTCGTGTTCACTCATCGAGAAGAGATACCCGTTCACGTCGGCGCCCTTGAGGCGGGCGATCAGCTCCTCTTTGGGGTCCGCGGCGGATGCGGATCTGCCGGCAAGGACAGCCAGAGCGAGGGCAAGAACGATCAGTGTTGAGCGGAGCCTGGATGCGGGTCGGTTCTGTCGAGTCATTGTCGGGTGTCTCCTGTTTAGAAAAGGGGGCCTCATGCCGAGAAGCGCTTCATGGATGACTGGCGCTCGGGCGGCGGCTTTCGTTACAGGAGCTCATCCTGCTCTCGGAGTCGCCGGGGCCGGGACTGAGTCTATCCGGAGCCCAGAACGAACTGGTTTCCATCCGGGTCCGCGAAGATAGCGGAGGTGCCCCAACCCTCCTCTTTCGGCTCCTGGATGAAGGCCACTCCCTTGGCCGCCAGCTCGCGGCAGGTCGCTTTCACGTCGTCCGCTACGAACGAGATGCCGGTGAAGGTTCCGATCCGGTCCTCTTGACCGGGAGGGGTGAACAGCGTGACGCCGGTCCCCGAGCGCCCCACTCCCAGCTCGATCCAGCGCTGCTTGTCGTTGAACGGCTGGTCCGTGATGATGCGGAACCCCAGCTTCTCCGTGTAAAACTCCAGCGCTTTCTGCTGGTCGCGGACCGGGATACTGACGAACTTCATGGCTTTGATCATTTTTTCTCCTCCGGACGGATCGGTGGCGTCCTCGTTGGACGGGTCGGATCATGAAACGGCGGGGAAGGGCGGCGCAAGGCGCGTGAAGGCTACTATGGCAATCTTTGCTATAGACTGGTCCTCGATGACGACCGTGGAGATCGACGCCTACGTGCTGGACTCACTGATGGCCGACCTGGTCGGACACGACCGCCAGCCCTCGGCCTTTCTGGTCTACCTGTTCCTCTGGCGCCGGACCTGGGGGAGCGGGGAAGTGGCGGCGCGGGTGAGCCTGCTCGACATCTCCATGGGGACGGGCCTGTCGAAGCGCGCGATCCAGGAGGCGCTGCGCCTGCTCGCCAAGCGGCGCCTGCTGTCGATCCAGCGCGAAAGCATCACGGCGATCCCGATCTATGAGGTTCTGCGCCCGTGGATGCGTGCTCCTCCCGCATGAAGCTGGACGCTTTTACTTCGGGCTGGGCAGCGTCACTTCGAAGGGCGAATAGCGCAGCGCCTCGGGGGCATGGCTCGCCAGCACGACGAAGAAGCGGCTGGCCCCCTTGGCGGGGGCCGCGAAGTCGAACCAGTGCACGGCGCGGGCGCCGGCGGGCAGGGTCTCACGAAACTCCGGTTCCGGGCGGTCCATTTTCAGGACCCCGTAGCGGTGGCCCAGGTTGTCCGAGAGATAGGTCTCGCCGGCGTCGAATCCGACTTCCAGGGCGCGGCCGGATTGGTTGACCAGCACGACGGTCCAGCGGAGACGGCCGTCGCCCACCCCCTCCACGGCCGCCAAGCGGCCGCTCAAGCCATCGATGCTGGTCTCGAAGGTCTGCTGTCCGGCGGTGTGCGCCACCGATTTTGGGGGCTCGACGGCCGGCTTGGCGGCGGGCTTCGCGGCCTCCTGAGCCTCGGCGGGAGGGGACGCGTCCGCCGCCGCTTTCTGCGGTAGGGGAAGGGCAGGGAGGGGTGCTGCCTTGGGTTTGAGGGGCGTCACGATTCTGGCGGGCAGCGGGAGGGGCGCGGAGGGCTTCTGGCGGATGGAGTACGCCGGCGGGTAGAAGGGAACCCGAACATCGAACGGAATGAACCGGAGGCCCGTCTTGTCGGGGCTCGCGAGCACCACTGTGAAGCTCCGGGCGCCGTTGCGCGGTGCCGGGAAGTCGAACCAGTAGCCCCTGCGCACGGCCCGCGGAAGACGGTTCCGGAAGACCTGCCCGGGCTGACCTCCGGTGTCGGAACCCAGGACGGGGTAGCGGTTGCCGCGCTCGTCGACCAGGTAGATGGCGGAGTAGTCGAAGCCGATCGGCTGGTCACGGTTGGAGCCGTTGAGAAAATCGAAGCTCCACCGCATCCGGCCGTCCTTGCGCAGCTCGACGCCCCGGAGCTCCCCCTTGAATCCCGCGACGCTGGTGGCGATCGTGCGGTTCACCGCGAGCGCGAGGGCGTCCGGCGCGGGTTTCGCCGCGGGCATCGATCGCGAAAGCGCCCGCGGATACCTGGGCAGATCGACGGTGAAGAACGGGAACTGAGCCTTCGCCGGATCGCGCCCGGCTAGCGCGACGTGGAATTTCTGTGCCCGGTCCAGGGGGGCTGGAAACTCCAGCCAGCGCTCGATCTCTCCGCCCGCAGGGATTGAATCGATGGCGCTCTCCGCGATGGCATCCGTAGCCAGGACCTTGTACTCGTTGCCCGCGCCGTCCGCCAGATACGTCGCGCGGTAGTCCAAACCGACGCCCACCTGTTTGGCGGAGGTGTTGCGGAAACGGAAATTCAGGCGCATGCGGCCGTTGGGCTGGAGCTCCGCCGTCGCGAGGACACCGCTCAGTCCGCTCACGGAGCTGCCGAACTGCTGATCGATCTCGAGCACGCGCCGGCCCGCGAACCGGTCGGCGAGCTTCTGGAACACCGGCATGCCGAAGACCCCCAGGAGCGCCGCCAGGACAACGGCCATCACCACCTTGGGCCAGCGCCGGGTTCCGGAGCCCTCGCCGGCGCTCGCCGGGGACTGGAACACGGTCCCATCCGGAACCCGGAGGAAGAGCACGGGCGTACCCCATTCGTGGGTGCCCGGAACCGCGGCCAGGATCGCCTGCCGCCCTTCGACCACCGAGGCGTCCACGGGATCTCCGATCGCGAGCCGCTGGTAGAACGCCGTGCTGAACGCGATCGCCGCCCGGTCGGAAATGGGAAACTGCATGGCGACCACGGCCGGCAGGCCGCCGAGCACCAGGGCTCCGGCCACTCCGGAGAAAGGGTTCACGCCGCTGCTGTCGGCGCGGGCCGTGTCGCAGGCGTTGAGGAAGACCAGCCCCAGCGTCTTGAAGTCATTGAGGAACGTGGCCAGGGACTGGCCGCTCACCGGCTCGGGCTGGCCGTCCGGCCGTTCGAAGAAGAGCACCCCTTCGCCCTGCGCCGGGTCGAAGCCGCCATGGCCGATGAAGTGAAGGACATGGAAAGGTTTTTCGAGGAGATGGCGGCGGATGGCGGCGGAGTCCGCGCCTTCCAGGACGGTGATCTCGACCCCCTTCCAACTCTGGCAGGCCGCTTCCAGGTTGGCCCGCTCCTGCCGGACGTTGAGGGCCTGAAGGCCGCGCGGGCTGGAGACGACCACCAGAACCCGCAGGACCGACTCGAGGAGGATGGGGGCGGCCGGCCGGGGTACGTCCAGGTAGCGGACCACGGGGCTGAGCCGGCTCAGGCTGAGGAAGTCGTGGGTCTCCCCCCGCCACAGGAACTCCCAGGGGACGCTGATGAGCTGGGCCAGCTCCTGATCCTGCGCGTCGAACTTCAGCTTGATCCGCAGGCCGCAGCCGGCCCGCGAGCTGAGGGTCCCCAGGCTCTGGTCGTAGAGGCTCTTGACCTGGCCGGAGAACAGGCCGCGGAACAGTTGATCGCCGACCTGCTGCGCGGCCAGCCTCGCCGTGGCCTCGGCAGCGGGCATGCGCAGGTCGCGACCCGGCTCCACCGGTTCCTCCGCGGGGGCGCCGCGAACGTCACCGCCGCGGGGAGTGAGGAGGGTGTTGATCTGCGCCAGGCTCAGCGCCAGCTTGAAGGAGCTCCGCCCTTCGCCGGCCGGAGACTTCAGGACCTGGACCGTATGGCCCTCGTCCCTGCGACCGCCTACCTGAATTACGAAGTCTTCGTATATCATCGTCGAAACGTCGAGACTCCAGAGAGATCGGTCTGTTCAAGGGGGGGCTCTGAACACGGGACGCTCTGTCCGTGTTTCTCGCGTATCTGGCAGTACCCCGGATTCTGGGCCTAGCGTACACCATCGTCTGAAGCCGGGAAACCGGCAGTGCTGAGGGAGGTTAACGATGAGGGATGGAAAGTGGTGGGGCTCTCGTTTGGCCCTTGTATTGGCAGCGGCCATGCTTCTGACGTTGGGCGTGGCGCCGGTGGAAGCAAAGATATTTGGCAAGAAGAAGGAGAAAGAAAAGGAGAAGGAGTTCGTCACGTTCGTGCCGGGCGCCGCCTGGGAGGCCTACATCCACGACGGCGAGGGGCGCGACCGTACGCTCGTGCAGCCGGTCGAGCAGAACGACGATCAGGATTGGATGTTTCTCAAATTCACGGATTACAAGGGGCCCCGTAGCCGGCTGGCCATCCTTCGCGTGGAGAACAAGGCCGCCAATTCCGGGTCCGAGGACGATGACGACGATGGACACGCCGAGGTCCCTCTGCAACAGATCGAGGAGATCTTCACGACCTCCCTGTTCAATACGAACCGCTTCACCCTCATCGAACGCAAGCGGATCCAGGCCGCGATCGCCGAGCAGGATGTCGGCTCTACCGACCGGATCAACGCCGCATCCGCCGTGAAGGTTGGCAAGCTGCTGGGAGCCGACTACCTGATCATCGTCGCCGTCAACGAGTGGACGCCCAAGAAGAGCGGCTTCGGTGTGGCCGGTATCGGGCAATCGACGGCGGAGGTCGCGCTCTCCTTACGGGTCATCAATGCGGCGAGCGGCGAGCTGGCGTTCTCCGGTACTGAACGGGCCACCGCCGGCAGCCTGAACTTCGTCGTCGGCCACAAGGAGGCGCCGATCAACTATTCGCTCCAGGCGTGCCTCAACAAGGGCGCCTACCGGTTGGCCAACTCGCTCAAGGTCCAGCCCTGGCGGGGCTCGGTGGCCGACATCAAGGGGAACAAGGTGTACATCAACGCCGGCAGCAACCGTGGCATCGAGACCGGCATGAAGCTGACGGCGCTGTCGAAAGGCGAGGCGGTGATCGATCCCGAAACGCATATGCCGCTGGGCAACGACACCGAGGCGATCGGCACCCTGATGGTAACCACCGTCAACGAGACCTTCTCGATCGCCGCCATCTCCCAGGGGTGCAAGGGGTTGAAGAAGGGGGACCAGGTGGAGATCGCCGCCGAGAAGTTCTGACGTCCTGCCGGGCCGGCCAACAGGCCAGCGTAGCCGCCGCCGGTCGCCCCGGCGGCGGCCTCTCCGCGAGAGCGGTTTTTCAGGAATTACTGGACTCCATCCGTCTAGACCTCTCGTAAGGGAGGATGTCATGAACAACGAGGTCGAGAAGGTGATCGTCACGGTACATGGCGTCGGCGATCAGACCCGATTCGCCACGCTTCAGCAGACGGTGTCCCAATTCTGTCAGTACCACGGTGAAGTCGCCGCGGTGCCTTTGGGAAATTTCCACACGGTGGGCACGTCACCGGCTACGTCACCTGGCACGCCACCACCCATGCCGGCGCTGGTCCTGTCCGCCCCCTATCCGCCGGAGCTGCGGAAATTCGCCTTCGCTGAGGTCTATTGGGCCGACATCGCGCGGAAGGTGGCCGAGGAGAAATACACCCTGGAGGACGTTGCTCCATGGGTGCGGACAATCGTCAGCCGGGTCCGCATGAACGATCTGTCGTCGCAAAAGCTCACCGCGGACGATCAGCACAGGATCGAACAGGTCCTGGGAGAGATGCTCCAGACCATCGGTGTGCTGGAGCGGCTCTGCTTCCTGGCCGATAAGCTGGGCCTCTTTTCGTTTGACCTCAAGAAGGTCCTGGTCGACTATGCGGACGACGTTCAGATCGTGGCCGAGTTCAGAGACGAGGGCCAGCGAATTGGAAAGGTGTTTGCGGGACGGATGGAGGCGATCGCGGAAGAATTCCCAAGGGCTGAGATCTATCTGATCGCGCACAGTGAAGGGACCGTGGTTTCCCTGCTGGGGTTGCTCAACTCTATCTGCCATCCAGAAGGCTCGAAGTGGATCCGGAACGTCCGCGGTTTTATGACCTTCGGTTCTCCGATCGACAAGCACCTGATCCTGTGGCCTGAGTTGTTCCAGGGTTTCTCCTGCCCGAGTGGGCCCCCCCGGGACAAACCCATCGAATGGCGGAACTACTACGACTTCGGCGATCCGGTGGGCTTCGATCTGGATACGGCACGGGAGAAGTTCGTGGCGCCTCCGGGGTGGCAGGGGATCTTTGATTTTTCCGCTGATCACGATCACGGCTTCGCGCGCTATCCGCTACCCGGCAAGGCCCACGTGGACTACTGGAAGGATCCGGAGGTGTTCGGCCACTTCATTCAGCAGGTCGTCTACAAGGAAGAGAAGGTTAAGCCCAAGCCCCTGGGCAAGAGCTATGCGGAGCCTCCTGCCAGCAAGACGCTGTCCAGGGCCATTAGTTGGGCCGGACCCTACGTGGGCGGGCTCGTGCTGCTCTTCTGCGCCGTGCTGGTCCTGTACAACGCGGCGTACGGCGCGATTCGACCTTCCGGCTCACCGACGGAACAGACCGCAGTCGCCATCCGAGGCACGCTGGACGAGGACCCGATCAAGACATTTCCCAGCGTTGCCGCGATCACCTGTCTGCTCGCCGGCCTGACCGTGGCGGCGAGGATTCCGCGCTTGACGAACCTGCGGCGATGGCACTTGCTCGGGTTCGCCGTTTTTCTCCTGTCGATCTTCGCGAACCGATTGATTACCTGCGCATCCGACGGTAGTGGATGGCGGACTTGCCTGATCGACAAGACGATCGAGGGAGTTTTCGGGTTCAGTATGGCAGGTATCGCGATCGTGGTGCTGGCGACCGTCTACCTGGTGAGCCGGTTCAAGCCGGCTTGGGGGACGCGGGCCCTCTTGGTGCCAGGGGGGCTCGCGGTGGCTTACGTCCTTTATCACCATATCAAGGTGCAACTGGGGGCGATGACGAACGCGCGTTTCGAGCTCCACCACCTATGGCCGCTGTTAATGGCCGCCGCGGTCTTCCTGTACCTTTGGTGGCTCGTGGCGCTCCTCTTCGACCTGGTCTTCGTCTGGCACCGCTACATCCGGTATGCGGGAGAGGGCCAGTACCTGAGCCTTCCGTCTTCTCGGGAGGCTTGGAATCAGCAGCGCAGAGGGAGCGGAGGCACAATCCCCACTACGCTCCGCACGAGCTCCTGAAGCAACCGTATTCCAGCCAGGGGACCGGGAACCGGTCCCCGCCGCCGGTTCCCCCCGGCGGCGGGGCTGCTATACTGCGCGGCCTTCCGCGATGCGTCTCCAATGGCTCCAGCACGAAGTCCAGTCCCCTTGCCCGCTCTGCGGCGTGGAAGGGCCCAAGGGAGCGGTGCTGTCCACCGATCACGTCCTGCCTGGGCACGCGCCCATCACCCTGCTGCGCTGCCCGGCCTGCGGCGCCGCCTTCCTTCAGGACCTGACGCCGCCCGACTACGAGAGTGACATGGCCGAGATGCTCGACTACTACGTCGAGCAGGGGGCCGGGATCGACCTCATCGTGGCGCCGCTCCTGCGCGTGCCGCCCCGGACGGTCCGGCGCTGCCTCGAGATCGGCTGCTGCTTCGGCTTCGCGCTCGACTTCAGCCGCTACGCGTTCGGCTGGGAGGTGCTCGGGGTGGACCCCTCGCCACTCGCCGCGGCGGGCGGCGAGGCTCTGGACCTGCCCGTCCGCCGCTGCTATTTCAGCGCCGATCTCGATCTCGGCCCCGAGCCCTTCGATCTGGCGATCTGCTCGGAGGTGCTGGAGCACATCGCCGAGCCCCACGCGCTGCTCGCCGCGATCCGCGACCGGTTGTCCCCCGACGGGATCCTCGTCCTGTCGACGCCCAACCTCGCGCTGGTCGGGCCGGAGGCGGAGGAGGGTGCGCTCGGCCGCGCTCTCAGCCCGGGGCTCCATGTGGTGCTCTATGACCGCCGCGCTCTCGTCCGGATCCTCGAGGGCGCCGGTTTCGCCGCCGTCCGCGTCGACGAGTCGCCGGAGACGCTCCGCGCCTTCGCGGCCCGCTCCCCAGCGGCGCTCGAACGGCTGCGGCCGGTAGGCCCGCCCGCGGAGCGGGCCCTCCTGCGCGGCTACTTCGCGGCCCGGGCGGCGAGCGCTCCTCCGGCTTCCGCCATCGCCTGCGGCTTCGCCTACCGGCACTTCAAGGAGTGCGTCAACGCCGGCCTCTACGAGGAGGCGGTGGCGAGCCGCGTTCAACTGGCGCGGGTCTACCGCGAACGTTTTGGGCTCGACCTGGAGAAACCGGACCTGGAAGCCGGCAGGACTATCCCCTTCAACCTGACGGGTGCCCACTTCTTTTCAGGAATCCTGGAGCTCAACAGCCTCGGCCGTCCGGACCGGGCCGCCGGCTGTTTCGCGGCGGCCGTGGCGGCGGGCACCCTCCTGCAAGGGCGCCAGAACCCGTTCGGGCTCTGCGACGGCGAGACCGAAGCGCTCGTGGCCCAGAGCCGCAAGCACCTGCCGATGGCGCTCGCGGCGGCGGAGCCGGAGCGGGCGGTGCGCGAGATCGAGGCCCTGGAGCGGGCCGCGCCCGGGCACGGCCTGCCGCCGGCGCTCCTCGCCGAGGCCCGCGCGCAGACTTTCATCCGGCTGGTCAATGCCGGCGCCTACGTGGAAGCCGAGCGTTTGGCTCCATGGATCGCCCGGCAGACGGATTTGCTCGAAGATGGCGGCGAGATCAATGCCGAGGCTCTCGATTCTCTGTATTGCCTTGGAATGCTGGCGCTCCACCGGGAGCGTCCGGACGATGCGGCGGAGCGGTTCGGACGCGTCCGCCGGCTTGCGGGGGAGCGCACGGAGATCTTCGAGTCGGCGCGTCTTCACGAAGAGCTGGCGCTCGCGCATCTCGCGGCGGGGCAGGGCTGATGCTCTTCAAACGCCCTCCCCAAAGCCGGCCGCTGTTGATCGCCGAACGCTTCATCGCTCCTGTCGCGCGACTCTCCGAAGTGGTTCTGCCGCTGGACGTGATCGCGCGCCAGCCGGCGGCTCGGCTGCGTTTCGTCCTCCTTGCGGCCGATGATCCCAACGGCTACCGCGCCGCGACCCTGTCCAACCCGCGCCTGCTTCCGGAGGAGTCGCTCCGCCTGGAGTTCGCGCCGTTCGAGGCCCCGGCGGGCACCCCGTTCCTGCTCGGCGTCCTCGACCTTTCCGGAGAGGCCGAGGTGCCGATCGCCGCTGATCTCCAGGCGGTCCGCGCCGCCGCCGCCGGCCGCCCGCCGATCGTCCTCGACTGCCGGGGCGCGGGGGAACGGATGGCCACGGACCTGCTGACCGACGAGCGCGGTATCGCGGCGTTCCGCATCGCCGCCGCCGGCCGCTCGGTAGCGGGCGTCCCATCCATCCGTACCGCCTACTGGCTGGACGCGTTCTGGTGCGATCCCCACGGCATTTACCTGCGCGGCTGGGTGCACGCCCACGAGCACCGGGTGCGGGCGCTGCGGGTGGAATCCTCGGGGCGCTCCGCCCGGGTGGACGCCTTCACGGACCGGCCCGATCTGCTCGCCTTCTACCCCGACCACGAGCACGTCCGGCATGGCGGTTTCGCCGTCTATCTCGCCTGCCCCCCCGGCCATCCGGTGAGCCTGACGCTGGAGACCGACGGCGGCGCAGTGAGCTTCCCGCTCCCGCTGCCGGAAGGCCCGCTGCCGCCCTGGCCCGTCGAAGAAGAAGGGGAGGGGGACGACGTCGTGTCGCCGACCCTGCGGCGCTTCATCGACCTCACCAACGCCCGCGGCGGCCGCGTGCTCCAAGTCGGGGCGCGCACCCCGGCCGGGCTCGTGGGGATGCCGCCGCGCGAGCTGCTGCGCGGCCCGGTGATCGGGCTCGACATCCATCCCGGGTTCTGCGTCGACCTGGTGGGCGACGCCCATGTCCTGAGCCGCTTCCTGCGCGAGCGCTCGGTCGACGCCGTGGTCTCCGGCTCGGTCCTGGAGCACCTGCAGGCGCCGTGGCTGTTCGCGGCCGAGGTCAACCGCGTCCTGAAGGTCGGCGGGCTGGTCTACCACGAGGCGCCCGGAGCCTGGCCGGCCCACGCGGAGCCGAACGACTTCTGGCGCATGTCGGCCGCGGGGCTGTGCGTACTGTTCGGACCGGAGAGCGGCTTCGAGGTGCTGGAGGCCCGGGACGCCGGGCCGGCGGCGATGATCCCCACCCCGAAATGGCGGCAGCGGCATCTCGACATGCCGACCGTCCCGACCTTCGCGATGGCCGAGATCCTGGCCCGCAAAGTGGAGGAGATTCCGCCCGGCGCCGTGGCATGGCCGCTGGGCGCGAGTGAGGAGCGGGCGCGGCGCTACCCGGTTGATGGGCTGCGCGTGGCACTGGCGCCGCGGGAGAGCCCGCGCTGATGGAACTCCGGGTTTCGGTCATCCTGCCGGTCTTCAACGGCCGCCGCTTCCTGCTCGGCGCGGTACGCAGCGTGCTGGCGCAGTCGCTCCCGCCCTGCGAGCTGATCGTGGTGGACGACGGCTCGACCGACGGCTCGCTGGAGGAGCTGGAAGGGCTTCCCCCGGCGCCGTTCCCGGTGCGCGTGCTGCGGCAGGCCAACGCCGGCCAGTCGGCGGCGCGCAATGCCGCCGCCCGCCTGGCCGAAGGGGAGCTCCTGGCCTTCCTCGACCAGGACGACCAGTGGCACCCGCGCCATCTCGAGGAGCTCGCCGCCCCGTTCGTCGACGACCCCGCCGTCGGCTGGGCCTACTCCGACTTCGACGAGATCGACCTCGACGGCAACCTGGTGACCCGCGCCTTCATCCACGTGCAGGGCGTGCGTCATCCCAAGCGCACGATCTTCGATTGCGTGTCCGGCGACCTGATGGTGCTCCCCTCGGCGAGCGTGGTGCGGCGCGCCGCGTTCGAGCAGGCGGGGGGCTTCGACGAAACGCTCTGCGGCTACGAGGACGACGACCTGTTCGTGCGCTTCTTCCGCCTCGGCTGGGACCACGTCTTCCTGGAACGCCCCCTGGTGCGCTTTCGCGTCCACGCCACCGGCTCGTCAACGTCCCCCCGCTTCATGGAAAGCCGTCTGCGCTACGCGGCGAAGCTCGTCGCCATCCTCCCCGACAACTCGCGCATGTTCCGCTACTACGTGCGCGACGCCATCGCGCCGCGTTTCTTCCTCACCACGCTCGACGACTACGTGCGGGCCTGCTCAGCGCGCGACTGGGAGGGGGCGCGGCTCGCCCTGCGGATGGTCAATCACTTCGCGACCCTGCGCCGCCGGAGCCTGCGCCTGCGCTGGAAGCTGTTCTGGATCCAGAAGCCGCGCCTGTTCCGGCTCCTCATCGCCCTCAACGACCGGCTGCCCTACCGCACCCGCTTCATCCGCAATCCAAACGTCACGCTGCACTGAGTGGAAGAACTGACCCCCTGCCCTGCCTCGGCACGGCCTGAACGGAAATGCTTTCGCCGGATCGGTCATCTCCTGTACACGAAACGACAGACAAGGAGGCGACATGGCGAATGGGACGGTCTCAGGTCCAGCGAGCGGAGGCGCTAAGAGCACAGGCGGGCTGGCACTCGTCGAGAACGCGGAGGCCATCGCCCGGCTCTATCGCCGCCTCGTGCTGCTGGTAGGAGTGCAACTCCTTTTCAGCTTTCTCCGCGGCCCGCTGGTGACGGCGGTGCCGGGCGTGGCGGTTCCCATGGCGGTGATTATGCTCCTGGTGTTGCTCGGCACGGCCGTCGCTCTGGCTTTCACCGCCTACGCCCTTACGGAGCACATGGGAACCGGCACGCCGCTGTTGTGGGCGATCGCGATGTTTCTGCCCTGCATCAACGTCATCTCGCTTCTGGTGCTGAGCTCCAAGGCCCAGGCTTGGTGCAAACAGCATGGCGTCAAGGTCGGCTTGCTCGGGCCGACCAAAGAGAGCATCGAGGAGCTCCGGCGGCGCTTGTTGACCTCGCCGTTTGAGTGAATCCGGACGAACCCGCCGCTCTTGGGGATATCCTGTCGGCCATGAACGGCCTTCCCGACGCGCTGGCGGTCCTCTCTGCGATGATCACGCCCGCGGTGCTGATCTCCGGCTGCGGGTCGCTCATCATGGCGACGTCGGGACGGCTGAACCGGGCCGTGGACCGGACGCGCGAGATCTCCCGGCGGTTCGCGGAGCTCGCCCAGACTGTCGCCGCCGAGGAGGCGATCGAGCCGGAGCGCCGGATGCTCTTCTCCCAACTACACTTCAGCACCAACCGCTCGCGGATGCTGCAGCGGGCCCTGTCGCGTCTCTACTGGGCGCTGGGGCTGTTCGTGGCCACCAGCGTCGCGATCGGAGTGGTAGCGATCAGCAGCCTCCGGTACGCCTGGATTCCTACCGTGCTCGGCCTCGCCGGGTCAGGGCTCCTGCTCTATGCCAGCATGCTGCTGGTCCGCGAGTCCCGGGTCGCGCTGGAAGCCCTCGACGCGGAGATGGACTTCGTCTGGCAACTGGGTACGAGCCACGCCACCCCGGAGCTGCTGGAGCTGCATCGCCGCCGGCGGTAAAGGAGACAAATGGATAAGATCAATCTCGAAGCGAAGCTCTCCATGTTTTCCGAGCACTGGCAGCCGCGGACCGTCGGCCAGTTCAACGGTCATGACCTGATGGTCGCCAAGGCGCAGGGGGAGTTTGTCTGGCACCAGCACGACGACACGGACGACTTCTTCCTGGTCCTCCAGGGCCACCTCACCATCGAGATGCGGGACCGCAGCGTTTCGCTCGGGCCGGGCGAGCTGTTCGTGGTGCCCAAAGGGGTCGAACACCGCCCAGTGGCCCGCGGGGAGGTTCATCTTCTGCTCATCGAGCAGACCGGCACGCCGAACACCGGCGATCCGGCCACGGCCGCGGCGCGCCGGGTGATTTAGGGGTTCGGCTGTAGAATACCCGGCCATTTGCTCTTGCGAGGATTTCTATGTTCCACCGCCGTCTCCTGGCCTTCTTCGTTCTCGCCGCCTTCCTGTGCGCTCCCGCCTTCGCGGAGGAGAGCCTCTTTCGCGACCTCTCTCGCGAGTCTCTCCCGGCCCGTGGCGGCGCCTGGGAGATCCCCCTGCCGCGACACTTCCGGGCCCTGGAGGTGGATGTAAGTGCCCTCGAGAGCCTGCTGGCTCGGGCGCCGGCCGAACGCTCGGCGGCGGCGGCCACGGCGCCTCTCCTGCTCGCTCTCCCATACCCGGACGGCACGGACAGGCTCTTCCGCGTCGAGGAGTCGCCGATCCTCGAGCCCGAGCTGGCGGCCAGGTTCCCCGAGATCCGCACCTTCGTCGCCCAGGGGATCGACGATCCCACGGCCACCGCCCGCCTGAGCCTCACCTCCCTGGGCTTCCACGCCATGGTGCTGTCGGCCGCGGGCACGGTGTTCGTCGACCCCTACCGCCGCTGGGACGCGCGGTATGTCCTCTCCTATTTCAAGGATGAGGCGCGCAAGCCGGCCGGGGCGGCCTTCCACTGCGACGTCAAGGAGGAGAGCCCGGAGGAGGAGGACTTCACGCGCGACGTGCCGCCGATCCCCCTGGCCGTTTCCTCCGGGACCCAACTGCGCACCTATCGCCTGGCGCTGGCCGCCACGGGCGAGTACTCGACCGCGGTCTGCGCGCCGAATCCGGTGGCCGTCTCCTGCGCCCTGAATGCCATGGTGGTGACGATGAACCGGGTCGACGGCGTCTACGAGCGCGAGGTGGCGATCCGCATGGTGCTGATCGGCAATGACAACCTGATCGTCTATACCAACGGTGCCACCGACCCCTACAGCAACGGCGACGGCCCCACCATGCTGGGGCAGAACCAGAGCAACCTCGACAGCGTGATCGGCTCGGCCAACTACGACATCGGCCATGTCGTCTCGACCGGCGGCGGCGGGGTCGCCAATCTTCAAGTTCCGTGCACGAGCAGCAAGGCGCGGGGCGTCACCGGCCAGCCCAATCCGATCGGCGACAGCTTCGACATCGACTACGTGGCCCACGAGATGGGGCACCAGTTCGGCGGCTCCCACACCTTCAACGGCACCACCGCGAAATGCAGCGGCAATCTCAGTTCGTCATGGGCCTACGAACCGGGCAGCGGCACCACGATCATGGCCTACGCCGGCATCTGCGGCGCCGAGGATCTCCAGCCGCACAGCGATGACACCTTCCACACCCGGAGCTTCGATCAGATCGTGGCGTTCTCGACCGGCACCACCGGAAACTCCTGCGCGGCCCTCACCGCCACCGGCAACGCTCCGCCCACCGTCAACGCTGGCGGTGCCTTCACTATCCCGAAGCAGACGCCGTTCACCTTGACCGGCTCGGGCACCGATCCGAACGGGGATCCCCTGACCTACCTGTGGGAGGAGGTCGATCTGGGAAGCTCGACCGACTCCGCCACGATTCTGACCGGCGACCAGACCGCGGTGCGGCCGATCTTCCGTTCGTTCGTGCCGCTGACGGTGCCCAGCCGCACCTTCCCGCGCCTGTCGGACATCCTCGACAACGTGGCGACGATCGGCGAGTCGATGTCGACGCGCAACCGCACCATGAACTTCCGTCTGACCGCCCGCGACAACCGCGCCGGCGGCACCGGGGTCAACTACGCCGCGACCACGGTGACGGTGAACGCCGCCGCCGGGCCGTTCGCGGTCACCCAGCCCAACGCCGCGTTGACGTGGAGCGGCAACAGCTTGCGGACGGTGACGTGGAGCGTGGCGGGGACCAACGTCGCACCGGTGAATTGCGCGGACGTCGCGATCGACCTGTCGACCGACGGCGGCAATACCTTCGCCACCTCCCTCGCGGCGTCGACCCCCAACGACGGCTCCGAGGCGGTGACGATCCCCGACACGCAGACGACCCTGGCGCGCGTCCGCGTCTCCTGCGTGGGCAACGTCTTCTTCGACATCTCGAATACCAACTTCACCATCGCGGAAGCCCTCCCCGCGCCGACCCTGACGTCGATCGACCCGACCAAGGGCCCCTTCTCGGGGGGCACCGTGGTCACCGTGACCGGCACCGGCTTCGTCAACGGCGCGGTGGTGCTCTTCGGCGGCCTGGGAGCGACTTCGGTCACCTTCAACAGCGCCACCTCGCTCACCGCCGTCACTCCGGCTCAAGGGTCCGGCACGGTCTCCGTCACCGTCTTCAATCCGGACTCCCAGAGCGCCACCCTAAGCGCGGCCTTTCTCTACTTCAACCACAGCAATGCGTTCATTTTCACCGACGGCTTCGAGAGTGGAAGCACGGACGCATGGAGCTCGACCCAGCCCTGAGGGATCAGGTCCCCTTCTGAGCCCACTGGAGCAGGGAGGCCGCCGAGCCGTTGAAAACGTCGAGGTCCACGGGGCAACTGACGCCGGGGACCTGGACGTAATCCGTGCTGTTCGAGAGCGGGCCGTAGTACTGCCAGAAATCCCAGGCCGTCCAGCCGATGGGCACGGTGGGAGTGAAGACGCCGGCGGGCGGATAATCCGCGACCCAGAGGGGAAAATCCCCGAAGTTGCCCGCCGCCAGTCCGTTCCAGAATCCGGGATCGGTGTAGATCATCGGCCGCCGGCCGGACAGTTGCTGGAGCTCCTCGAGGAGCTGCGTCAGGTTCGAGAGCAGGGTCGGGGTGGGCTCGCCCATGTTCTGCTCGACGTCGACGACCAGCGGCAGATCGCCGTTCTCCCCGACCGTCTTCCAGAAGAACTCGGCCTGCGCCTGCGAGGAATCCTCGGCGCGGAAGAAGTGATAGGCCCCGCGCAGGAGGCCCGCCGACGCCGCGCCGCTCCAGTTCTGCGGAAAGGTGGGATCGACGTAGGTTTCACCGTCCGTGGCCTTGACGTAGGTGAAGACGTATCCGGCCTCCTTCACCGCGGGCCAGCTCACCGTGCCCTGGCTCTTGGAGACGTCGATGCCACGGGCCAGTGGCAGGGAGCTCAGTGGGTCCTGCATGCCTCACCTCCAGGAAAGACGGGTCTGGGGAGACAAGATACAGGAATCGGAGCCCCTACGGCGAGGCCGGGCGCGCGGGCGGCGCGGCTTCGTCGCCGAGATCGGTGATCAGGCGCGCGCTCCGCTCCCGCGTGAAGTAGGCCCACATCCATTCGCGCATGGTCATCAGGCGGTTTTTGAAGCCGATCAGCAGGAAGACGTGCACGAAGGCCCACAGCAGCCACGCGATGAGGCCGGTGAACTGGAGCTTGCCGATCAGCGCGACGGCCCGGTTGCGTCCGATCGTCGCCATGGTCCCCTTGTCCTTGTAGCGGAAAGGGACGCGCTTCTCGCCCCGCAGGTCGCGCGCGATGTTGGCCGCCGTGTCCTTGCCCTGCTGGGTCGCCGCCGCTCCCAGGCCGGGGACGGCCACGCCGGCCACGTCCTTGAGAAAGGCCATGTCGCCGAGCACGAAGACGTTCGGGTGGCCGGGGAGGCTGAGGTCGGGCTCGACCAGCACGCGTCCCGCCCTGTCGACCGGCGCGCCCAACGCCTTGCCGAGCGGCGAGGCGGCGACGCCCGTCGCCCACAGGGTCACGTTGGCCGGAATCCACTCCTCCCCGACCTTGATCCGCCCCGTCTCGACCGCTGACACCAGGCTGTTGGTGCGCACCTCGACCCCAAGCTCCTCCAGTTGCCGCTCGGCCTTCAGGGAGAGCTCTTCCGGATAGACGCCGAGGATGTGCGGCATGCCCTCGAAGATCATCACCCGGGCCTGGGTGGTGTCGATCGCCTTGAAGTCTTTCGCCAGCGCGCGGCGGGCGATGTCGGCGATCGCGCCGGCGAGCTCGACGCCCGTCGGCCCGCCGCCGATGACGGCGAAATTCAGCGGCTGTTGCTTGCCCGTCAGGTAGGCCTCCCGCTCCGCGTGCTCGAAGGCCAGCAGCACGCGGCGGCGGATCTCGAGCGCGTCCTCGACCGTCTTCAGGCCGGGAGCGTCCGCCGCCCAGTCTTCGTGCCCGAAGTAGGAGTGCCGTGCCCCGGCGGCGACGATCAGATAGTCGTAGGCGAGCTCCGCGCCGTCCTTCAGCCTCACCCGCCGCGCGGTCAGATCGAAGCCGACGACCTCGCCGAGGAGGACCTCGGTATTGCGGGCGCGGTGCAGGATTCGCCGCAGGGGGGAGGCGATCTCTCCGGGCGAGAGGACGGCGGTGGCGACCTGATAGAGGAGAGGCTGGAAGGTGTGATGATTCTTGCGGTCCACCAGGGTGACTTCGACCGGTTTGTTCGCCAGCGCCTTGGCGACGTAGAGCCCCGCAAACCCACCCCCGACGATCACCACCTTTTTCACGGGTTGCGTATCCATGGCTTGGATCATACATGGCACCGACGGCTCTATCCCGGAGGAACCGGGCCCAGCCCCGGCCTGGAGAACTCCGGCTCGTGCATCTTGAACCCGGTCGGGACCTCGAACGCCGACGCCTTAGTCGCCTGCGTCTTGTGGCTCTGCAGGAGCACGATACGGGTGCTTGTCAACGGCGTCGTGCCTCGATCCCCCTCGGTGGAAAAGGTCACCTGTTGCTTTACGGGGACCCCCTGGAGCGCCGCGATCGCGCCTTCCAGCTTGGGATCGATCTCGGGAAATCCGGTGTGGATCGCGGGCCGGAGGAGCGCCGGCAGCGCCGGGGTCGTGCCTGCCGCCAGCCAGTAGACCGCGTCGACCTTCACCTTGCCGTGGATGATTTCCGATTGGCCTTTTCCAAGTCGCGAGAGACTGTCGGGAGGGGGGATCTCGACCGAAATGTCGTAGGAGAGCTTGATCTCGTGCCGCTTGGCCGCGACTCCTGACACCGTTTCGGGCTCCAGCGCCTCCACGGTGTCCAGCGTCACGTTCGTTACCGACGCATTGCCGATGGGGAGGAGACGGAGCAGGAAAGAGGTTCTGGCGGACGCCTTCGGCTCGTAGAAGGTGTGGTCTTCGGAATTGAGAGCGAGCTCGTGAGCGCCGCCGTCCTTCGAGATCATCGTCCGATAGGGGTTCGTGGATTTCGGGTCCGGCTTGCGCTCCAGGCGGTATTTCCTGCCATCGAGAAACACCTTTCCCTGCGTTATATCGGAGTCGTCATCATGCTGAATGGAAAATGTATAGATGTCCCCTGCGAGCGCCGGCACGCTCAGCAGCAGGAAGCCGAGGACCGTCGCGGACGGCAAGCTCATGGGCATCGAGATCTCCTGAAGAGTTGAAACACAAGTTTACTCGATCCGCTGCGGCATGACACCGGCACGCTCGATGCAACCACCTCCGGTATAGTGTTGGAGGACACCCCATGAGCCCAATGACCGCCCTCGATTTCGAAACCCTGCGCAAGGAGATGGTGGACCGCCAGATCGCGGCCCGTGACGTGCGGGATGAGCGGGTGCTGGAAGCCCTGCGGACGGTGCCGCGGGAGGCCTTCGTGCCCGAGCGGCTGGCCGAGTTCGCCTATGACGATATGCCGCTCCCGATCGGCGAGGAGCAGACGATCTCGCAGCCCTTCGTCGTGGCTCTGATGGCCGAGGCGCTGGAGATCCGACCCGGGGACAAGGTGCTGGAGATCGGCGCCGGGTCGGGATACGCGGCGGCGGTGCTGTCGCGCCTCGCCCGCGAGGTCTGGACAGTCGAGCGCCATCCGTCGCTCGCCCGCGAGGCGCGGGAACGGATGGCGCGGCTCGGGTACCGGAACGTGCACGTCCTGCACGGCGACGGCACCCTCGGCTGGCCCGAGCACGCGCCCTACGACGCCATCGTGGTAGCGGCCGGCGGTCCCGAGGTCCCCCAGGCTCTGCTCGATCAGCTCGCCGTCGGCGGCCGGCTGGTGATCCCCATCGGCCCCGACCTGCGCACCCAGAACCTGGTGCGGGTGCGCCGCCGTGCGGACGGCTCCGTCGTCCGCGAGGATCTCGGGGGCGTGCGCTTCGTGCCGCTGATCGGCGCCCAGGGGTGGCCGGAGGAGGGCGGGAGCGGTTGAAGGGGCTCCCCCTTCCCCTTGCCGGCCTCCGTCTTTCGCGGTAAAATAAAGTAAATCAACAGATTGCAATAGAGGGTGTGCGCCCTCTGTTGGCCCGCGATGTCCATCCCGTTGTTTTCACCTCTCCCTCCAGGAGGCCCCCCGTGACCGAGCCCTCGACCCCTTCATCCTCATCCGCGTCGCCCGCGACCCAGCCCACGTCCGCTCCCGCGACTCAGCCGGCCACGCAGCCGGCGACCCAGACCCGGGTGCAGAACCCGCTGACCCTGATCATGACGCTCAAGTCGCCGGAAGACTTCGAGCAGCTCAACGCCCAGTTGAGCCATTTCCAGGGGCTGCCGCCGGAGCAGAACCCGCTGAACCAGGCCCTGACCGCCACCGGCATGGTGCACTTCGCCCGCTTCGTCTTCCTCGAGAACAACACCAAGCTGGGCGTCTTTACCGCCTACGACGGTGCGCTGGCCGCCTACGTCAACGCCTTCGTGGACAAAGTGGGGCAGATCTTCGACCTGCTGCTCTCGCACATGGCGGACGCCCCGCCGCTGCCGGTCGAGCAGCACCGGCAGGAGTTCCTGGCCTACATCCAGTCTCATGACGTGCCAGTGGTGGAGCCGTTCTACAGCGCCTATCCGACCTTGACGGTGCTGGACATCCTGAGCAACAGCGGGAGCTAAGGGAGTAAAGTCGTGGCCGAAGTAAATCTCGCCGACATCCAGGGTTTCATCCTCCGCGGCTACACCATGCCCGCGGTCCGTCATTTCCTTCTGCGCGTCGGCGACGCGGCGGCAGCCCGGCGCTTCCTGGGCGGCCTGGTGAGCGGCGACGAGGCGGCGAGCCCGCAGCTCACCACCGCTCAGGTCTGGACGGTGAAGCCGGACTACTGCCTGAACGTGGCGCTCACCTTCGACGGCCTGAAGGCGCTCGGGCTGCCGGCGGCGACATTGAGCTCCTTCCCGGCCGAGTTCCAGGCGGGCTCGGTCTCCCGGGCCGAGAGCGTGGGTGATACCGGGCCGAGCGCGCCGGCGCTCTGGGACCCGCCGTTCAATTCGACCCACGTGCACGTGATCCTGAGCCTGTACGCCGCCGGCCGGGAGGTTCTCGAAGCGCGGACGGCCGTTCTCAAGGCCCTTTTCGAGTGCAACGGCGGGATGGCCGAAGCCGGCCGCCGCGACGGCTACGAGCTGCCGGACGGCAAGGTGCATTTCGGCTATCAGGACGGCATCTCGCAGCCCAACATCGACGGCGCGCCGGGGCGCAAGGTGACGGACATGCAGCCGGTGTCCCCCTCCGGGGCGTTCCTGCTCGGCTATCCCAGCCAGTTCGTCGACTTCACCTACCCCGTGCCGGCACCGGACGAGTTCGGGAAGAACGGCAGCTTCGTGGCGTTCCGCGTCCTGCAGCAGGACTGCGCGGGTTTCGAAAGGTTTCTGAGCGAGAACGCGCCCAAGGTCGGCATGGGCCCGGAGAAGCTGGCCGCCAAGCTGTGCGGCCGCTGGCGCAACGGTGTGCCGATCGAGCTCTCTCCCGACACCGATTCGCCGCAGCCGCCGATCCCCCGCGAGGAGTACAACGATTTCGATTACGTGGTGTCGCCGGTCAACCCGAACGGTTTCGACGATCGCAAGGGGTACCGCTGTCCGATCGGCTCCCACCTGCGGCGCAACAACCCGCGCGGCGAGAGGGTGGCGGGCGGCGACGACGGCCGCAAGCACCGGATCATCCGGCGGGGGATCGCCTACGGGCCCCCCTTCGATCCCGATCATCCGGACGACAGCGTCGAGCGCGGGCTGCTCGGCCTGTTCATCGGCGTCAGCCTGCTGGACCAGTTCGAGTTCCTGATGTCGCAGTGGGTCAACGAGGGGATCTTCACTCCCGGCATCGGCGGCACCAAGGATCCCATCCTCGGCGCCAACGATCCCGCGAGCAGCAAGTTCACGATTCCGGACCCCGCCGGAGCGAAGACGATCACCGGTTTTTCCCGTTTTGTCATCACCCGGGGGAGCGCCTACGGCTTCCTCCCCAGCGCCACCGCGCTCAGGTTTCTGGCGAGCGCCCCACCAACCCCGTGAGGAGCCGAAACCATTATGGGATTTCTTGATCAGTACGACGCTCTGGCGAAGTCCGGAGAGCCCCCGCAGAAGATCCTGCAGGAGCAGTTCGGATTGCTTCAGCAGTGGATGTTCGCCCACCCCGCCGATCTTTTCGCGGAGCTGCGCGCGAACCGGCCGATCTTCGTGATGCCGGGCCCGGCGCCGGCGGTGGTCACCCGCTACCGCGACGTGATCGAGGTCGCCGACGTGGGAAGCGTCTTCAGCGTCAAGCCCTACGCCGCGACCAACGGGGTCATCTTCGGCGGCGCCAACTTCCTGCTCGGCATGGACGACAGCCCGCAGTACGAGTTCGAGGTCTCCGCGTTGCGGGTGGTCATCCGGAGGACGGACCTCGACCTCATCCGCTCCTACGTGGCGGCGAATGCCAAGGCGCTGACCGGCAAGGCGGGCGCGGCGGGCCAGTTCGAGATCGCGGAGGGCTTCGGCCGGGCGCTCCCGCTGCAGCTCGCCGGGCAGTACTTCGGCGTGCCCGGCCCCGACCCGGGAACGCTGGGGACCTGGATCCGCACCATGTTCGTCGAGCTGTTCCTCAACCTCAACCAGGATCCGGCGATCGCCACCGCCGGCGCCCAGGCGGGCAAGGCGATGGGGACCTACATCGAGGGCCTGATCGCCCAGCTCCGGGCCGGCGGCCAGGGGGGAGCGGCGGCGAAAGACGACATCCTCGGCCGGCTGCTCACTGCCCAGAGCGATGCCGCCACCAGCCTGAGCGACGACCGCCTGCGCGACAACCTGATCGGTCTGCTGGTCGGGATGATCGACAACACCCAGATGGGTGTGGTCAACACCATGGACATCCTGTTCAACAATCCCGACAAGCTCGAGGCGGCGGTGGCCGCCGCCAAGGCGAGCGATCCGGGGCAGTTGCTGCCGTTCGTCCAGGAAGCCCTGCGGTTCCGGCCGCCGGCTCCGGTGATGGTGCGCCTCACCACCCAGGACTACGTGATGGCCAAGGGGACCGACCGGGAGACCCCAATCCCCGCCGGCAAGGTCGTCTTCGCCGCCAATGCCTCGGCGATGATGGACGAGACCGAGCTGGACGCGCCTCAGGAGTTCCGGGAGGGGCGCCCCGAGTACCAGTACCTGCTCTTTGGCTGGGGCACGCACCGCTGCTTCGGCAAGTACATCTCGCAGGTGCAGATCACCGAGATCGTGCGCAGCCTGCTGGTCCTGCCCGGCATCCGCCGCGTCCCCGGGGACGCGGGCAAGCTGGTCTACGACGGGTTCTTCCCGAAGAGCTTCACCGTCGAGTTCGGCTGAGGTTGGCATAGACTCCCGGACGGTCACTTTCGTCCGGGGGTCTTGATGAAAAAGCTGCTGCTCGTTCTTGTTTCCCTGCTCTTGCTCGCCATCGTTTCGTTCCCCGCCGCGGCCGCCGACGAGGCGGCGCGGCTCCACGACCTGTTCAAACGCGAGTGGGAGCTCCGCCTGAAGGAGGACCCGCTCTTCGCCACCTCCGTCGGCCGCCACGAATACGACGACCGGCTCCCCTCGGAGAGCTTCGCCGATCTCGAGCGCCAGGCCGGGGAGAGCCGGGCTTTCCTGGCCGAGCTCAACGCGATCGACCGCTCGGGGCTCCCGGCCGTCGACCAGGTCAACTACGACATCTTCAAACGGCAGCTCGAGAACGGCATCGCCGGCTTCGAGCTGGGCGAGTACCAGATGCCCTTCAACGCCGACTCGGGATTCCACTCGGGCTTCTCCCGGCTCCCCGAGGAGGTGCCGCTGGCGACCGTCAAGGATTATCAGAACTACATCAGCCGCCTCCGCGCCTGGCCGCAATACGTCCGCGAGCAGATCGAGCTGATGCGGATGGGGCTCAAAGCTGGCATGAGCGTCCCCCGGGAGACGCTCACCGGCTATGACAAGACGATCAGCGCCCACGTCCTGGACGATCCGGCGAAGAGCGTCTTCTGGGCGCCGTTCGACAAGTTCCCATCGACGGTGCCGGAGGGTGAGCGGGAGCGCCTGAGCCGGGAGGGGCGGTCGGCGGTGACCGAAGGCGCCATCGCCGGCTATCGGGAGTTCCTCGACTTCTACCGCAAGGAGTACCAGCCACAGGCCCGCGCCACGCTGGCGGCCTCGGCGCTGCCCAACGGCCGCGCCTTCTACCAGCAGCAGATCCGGCAGTACACGACGCTCGACCTCGCGCCGGATGAGATCCACAGGATCGGCCTCGCCGAGGTCGACCGCATCTCGAAGGAGATGAACGAGGTGATGCGGCAGGTCGGCTTCAAGGGGGACTTCGCGGCCTTCCTCAAGTTCCTGCGCACCGATCCGCGGTTCTACGCCAAGACCCCCCAGGAGCTGCTCGAGCGGGCGTCCTTCCTGGCCAAGAAGATCGACGGCATGCTCCCTTCGGAGTTCGGAAAGCTGCCGCGCCTGCCGTACACGGTGCGGCCGGTGCCGGCGGACATCGCCCCCAAGTACACCTCGGGGCGCTACGTCGGGGCGCCGGAGGGGAGCACGCAGCCGGGGATCTTCTGGGTGAACACCTACAAGCTGGAGGGGCGGCCCTTTTACAATCTGACCGCCCTGGCGCTGCACGAGTCTGTGCCGGGACACCATCTGCAGATCGCCCTCAGCCGCGAGTTGGGCGACCTCCCGGATTTTCGCCGGTTCTCCTACATCTCGGCCTTCGGCGAGGGGTGGGGCCTCTACTCGGAATGGCTGGGCCTGGAGATGGGGATGTACGACGACCCCTACAGCAACTTCGGCCGCCTCGGCTACGAGATGTGGCGCGCCTGCCGCCTGGTCGTGGATACGGGGATCCACGCCAAGGGGTGGACGCGCCAGCAGGCGATCGACTACATGGCGACCCGCACGTCGCTGCCGCTCCACGAGGTCGAGACCGAGGTGGACCGCTACATCTCCTGGCCGGGCCAGGCGCTCTCCTACAAGCTCGGCGAGCTGAAGATCAAGGAGCTGCGGCGGAAGGCCGAGAAGGAGCTGGGCACGGGCTTCGACGTCCGCGCCTTCCATGACGTGGTGCTGGGGAGCGGCGCGGTGCCGCTCGACGTGCTGGGGGCCAACGTCGACCGGTGGATCGGGGAGCAGCGGCACGACGCCACCGCTGCCGCGGCGGCCCGCTGACCCACCATGGCCGGCGGCTCAAAGGCCTGCGTCTTCTGCGAGATCCTCGCGGGGAAGGCCAAGGCGGCGCTGGTTCTGGAGACCGCGACCGCGGTGGCCTTCCTCGATCACCGGCCCCTGCTGCCGGGGCACGTCCTGGTGGTGCCGAGGGCGCACGTGGAGACGCTGGCGGACCTGCCCGCGGATCTCGTGGCGCCGTTCTTCCAGGACGTGCAGCGCGTCGAGCGCGCCGTCGAGGCCGGCCTCGCAGCGGAGGGCTCGTTCGTGGCGATCAACAACCGGATCAGCCAGAGCGTGCCGCACCTCCACGTCCACGTCGTGCCGCGCTGGAAGGGGGACGGCCTGTTTTCCCCGAAGATGGTCTGGAAGCGCTCGCCCTATAAGGATGAGGCCGCCCGCGAGCTGGTCGCGGAGAAGATCCGGACGGCGCTGGAGGAGCTCCGGAGTCGCGGCTAGAGGTAATCGGCGCGCCTGCCGCGGCGAGTTCCCTGCGCGGTCGACGACTGGCGGCTCTTCTCGCGCCACTCGTAGTACCACCTCAGCGGGTAGGACAGAATGCCGGCCTGATTCCGGTAGGAAGGACCCAGCGCTCGCGAGCGCCAGTTCTGCACGCTCTTGACCTTCACGTTCTCCAGCCAGGCGAGCTCCGCTTCGCCGAGGTCGCGGAGATCGACCCCCAGGCGCGCGGCCGTCTTGACGACGTCGTCCCACTTGGGGAGCGAGAGAAGAACGGCGATTTGAGGGAGGTCACGACGGCATTTGGCAGGCAGCTCAGACTCAAGGCTGGAAGGCTCGGGAGCCTCCAGGGAGGCGCGGAACCGTTCCAGCTCTTCGCGAAGGAGATCCTTCAGCGACTCCAGTTCAATCACAACGAGCTCACTCATCGTCACCTCGAAAGATTCGGCGGAAGAAGAAACCGTCCAAACGAGCCGGAACGAATGCAGTATAAAGTGTCTGGAAGACGTGACTTGAACGCAAAACAAATGAAGCGCCGAGGCCGAAAAATAATCTTGTCAAAGTGATATTTATACCGTTCCGGCGGCGTCGCTCGCGGAAACGCGCGTCGACGCGACGTTCACGGGAGAGGAAGGAGTCAATGCCGCGATGAGGAAGCGCCGGCATCGCTGGCTGGACCACACTTCCGAGGTCCAGCTCCAGGTCGAGGCGGAATCCCTGGCGGGGCTGGCCGCCGAGGCGGGGCGGGCATTGGGATTGCTGTTGTTGCGGGAAGGACACGATGTGCCGGTCCGGCCCGAAGGACCCGCCCGCAAGATCCAGGTGGAGTCGGTGGATCGCGAGGCGCTCCTCGTCGACTGGCTGAACGAGATCCTCTTTCTGGCCGAGGTGGAGAGGTGGGTGGCGGTCGAGTTCGACATCCTCGAAATCTCCTCCGTCCACCTCAAGGCGAGCGCCCTGGGGGTGCCGGTGGAGGAATCTCCGGCCCTGGTCAAGGCGGCGACCTTCCACGGTCTCGCCGTCGAGGAACGGGCCGGCGGCTTGCAAGCGGAGGTGATCTTCGACGTATGAGCCGCAAGAACCGCAAAGCCGCCCAGTTCTCCAAGGCGCGGACCCAGGACCGCCCGCCGGCGCCGCCCAAGGCCGCGCCGCCTTCCTATCCGTCCGTGCGCCTGAGCCCCAACCTGGTCGAGATCCCGATCACCGCGCGGGACGACATGAACGTCCCCGCCCGCATCTGGGCCGACGAGGAGCTGTGGAAGCAGATCTCGCGCGACCGCACGCTCCACCAGCTCATCAACGTCTCGACCCTGCCGGGCATCACCGGCACAGCCCAGGCGATGCCGGACGCCCACGAGGGGTACGGCTTCCCGGTGGGAGGCGTCGCCGCCTTCCGCGCCAGGGACGGAATCATCTCGCCCGGCGGCGTCGGGTATGACATCAACTGCGGCGTCCGCCTGCTCGCCTCCGAGATCGAGGCCGGCGAGCTCGGCCACCCCCGGCTGGAATCGCTGATTCAGGACCTCAGCCGCGCCATCCCCTCGGGGACGGGGAAGGGGAGCCATCTCCGTTTCGCTGGCGAGGATCTCGACCGGGTCCTAGGTGAGGGGTGCGCCTATCTGGCCGAGCGCGGCCTGGCGACTGCCGAGGACCTCGACACCATCGAGGCCCGGGGGTCGCTCGCGACGGCGGACCCGCGGGCGGTTTCCGACCGCGCCAAGCAGCGCGGCGGCGACCAGCTCGGCTCGATCGGCTCCGGCAACCACTTCGTCGAGGTCCAGCGAGTGGAGAAGCTGTTCGATCTCGGGGCGGCGGAGGCCCTGCGGCTGCGGGTGGGGCAGGTGGTGATCCTCATCCACACCGGCTCGCGGGGCCTGGGCCACCAGGTCTGCACGGACTATGTGCGGGCCATGGACGCGGTGATGGCCCGGCACGGCATCCGGCTCCCGGACCGTGAGCTGGCCTGCGCGCCGTTCCAGTCGCCCGAGGGGCAGAAGTACTTCGGCGCCATGTGCGCGGCGGCCAACTTCGCTTTCTCGAACCGGCAGGCGATCACCTGGGCGGCGCGCGAGGTCTTCCGCAAGGCTCTCGGCGAGCATAGAGGCCTGCGGGTGGTCTATGACGTCGCCCACAACATGGCGAAGCTGGAGCGGCACGGCGAGGAGGATCTGGTGGTCCACCGCAAGGGGGCGACGCGCGCCTTCGGCCCCTCACATCCGGAGACTCCCGCGATCTACAAGGGGATCGGCCAGCCGGTGCTGATCCCCGGCAGCATGGGCACCGCCTCCTACGTGCTGGTGGGCACCGACGAGGGGTTCGACCTCTCCTACGGCAGCACCTGCCACGGCGCCGGCCGGGCGATGAGCCGGACGGCGGCGAAGAAGGTGCAGTCGGGAGCCGAGGTGCGCAAGGGCCTGGAGGACCGCGGCATCGTCGTCCGCGCCTCGGTGGGCGAGCTGGCCGAGGAGGCCCCCTACGCCTATAAGGACGTCGACCGCGTCGTCGAGGTGGTCCACCAGGCCGGCCTCGCCCGCAAGGTGGCGAGGCTGGTGCCGCTCGGGGTGATCAAAGGGTAGAGAGAGGCGCTACCGGAACCACCCCACCACCGTCATCGCGATCAGCGTCAGCGACAGCGCGCTGACCACGATCGCGATGGTCCAGGCGAGGACGTTGTAGATCGGGCCGTTGACGTGCTTGCCCATCAGCTCGGGCTCGTTGATCAGGCGCAGGATGGCGAAGAGCTCGACGGGCAGCAGCAGGCCGTTGAGCACGTAGACGCCCACCAGCACCGGGATCAGCGGCAGGCCGGGGATCAGGGCGATGAGCGCGCCGAGGCCGATCAGCCCGGTGAGAATGCCCATGAAAATGGGCGCCTCTTCCCACGAGCGCGAGACCCCGCGCTCGAACCCCAGCGCCTCGCTCATCATGTAGGTGGTGGCGAGCGGCAGCACCCCGGCCGCCAGCAGCGACGCTCCCAGCAGCCCCAGGCCGAACAGCGCCTCGGCATATTTCCCCGCCACCGGCTCCAGCGCCCGCGCCGCGTCGGCCGCGGTGGTCACCGCGATGCCGCGCGGGTAGAGGGTCGCCGCAGTGGCGATGATGATGAAGGTGGCCACGATCCCCGCCGAGATCGTCCCCACGATGACGTCGAAGCGGGTGTAGCGGTACTCGTCCGGCGTCACACCCTTTTCTACGACCGAGGACTGGACGTAGAGCTGCATGTAGGGGGAGATCGTGGTGCCGATCAGCGCGATCAGCAGGTTGAGATAGCCGAAGTCGAAGTGCAGTTTTGGGCGGATGGTCTCGGCCAGCACCGCGTGCCAGTCCGGCTTGGCGAGAAAGGCGGCGCCGATGTAGGCCAGGAACGCCAGGGTGAGCACGAGGAAGATCCGCTCCACCCAGCCGTAGGAGCCGCGGGTCACCAGCAGCCAGACGAAAATGGCCGCCAGCGGCACGGCGATGTAGCGGCTGACCCCGAACAGCTCGGCCGCCGCGGCCACACCGATGAACTCGGAAACGATGATGCCGGTGTTGGCGACCAGCAGCGTCAGCAGGATCAGGGCGGTCTGCCGCAGCGTGAAGCTCTCGCGGACGAGGTCCGAGAACCCCTTGCCGGTGACGGCGCCCATACGGGCGCTCATCTCCTGAACGACGCCGACGCAGACGGTGACGAGCACCATCGCCCACAGCAGGCCGTAGCCATAGGAAGCGCCGGCCGAAGCATAGGTGGCGATGCCGCCGGCGTCGTTGCCGGCGCTCGCCGCCAGCAGGCCGGGGCCGAGGGCTGCCAGGTAGGGCCAGAAGCGCTTGCGGATCGTCAAGAGTAGGATCGTCCCCGGCGCTGCCAGACTTCGGGGAGCAGCACCGCGATGGCGTCGTCGACGGTGACGATGCCCAGCAGGTGCCGGTTTTCGTCCAGCACCGGCACGGCGAGCAGGTTGTATTCGGCGAGGACGCGGGCGGCGCTCTCGGCACGGTCGTCGGGGGAGACGGTCGGCGCGTCCTCGTCCAGCACGTCGGTGAGCGGGGTCGCCGGGTCGGCCAGGATCAGCGTGCGCAGCCGCACGAGGCCGCGCAGGGCGTCGGGATCGTTCGAGGCGACCACGTAGACGGCGAGCAGGGGATCGGGGACCTCCTCGAGCGAGCGGATCATCCGCAGGGCGTCCCCCACGGTGGCGTCCTCGGTGACGCGGACGAGGTCGCGGGTCATGATGCGCCCCACGCTGTCCTCGTCGTATTCGAGGTGCGCCTGGACGTCGGCGGCTTCCTCGGGCTCCATGCGGGCGAGGAGCTGCTCGGCGACCTCATCGTCTAGATCCTCCAGGGCGTCGGCGGCGGCGGCGGGGGTCATCTCTTCCAGAATGTCGGCGGCGCGCTCCTGGTCCATCCCCTCGAGCAGGTCGGCGACGCGCTCGTCGCTGACCTCCTCGAGGGTCTCGGCGGCGGTCTCCTCGTCGAGGGCGGCGACGATCTCGGCGCTCTCGCGGAAGGAGAGGGCGTCGACGATGCGCGCGAGGTCCACCGGGTTGAGCTCGGCCAGGCGGTCGTAGGAGACCTTGAGCTGCACCGGCGCGGCGCTCGCGAGGTACTGGACGTCGGACCAGTCGATGATCAGACGGCCGACGATGTGGCCGGCGAGCGACCTGGGGCCGAGCCGGCGCAGCAGGGCTCGGGCGCTGATGTCGACGCCGACGACCCGGTAGATCTCATCGATGCGGGTGAGCTGCACGTCGTTGACGCGGACGATCCGCCGGCCGGTGATGTCGATGAGCTGGTGGTCGAGCACGTCCCGGCGCAGCAGGACCTCGCCGGAGCGGCGGGCGAACGGCTGGAGATCGACGGTGGAGGAGGTGAGCCGGGCGGCGCCGTTGAGCGACTGGAGGAGGCTGGCGGACACGTAGAAGCTGCGGCGGCCGTCGCGCACGACAAGGCCGGAGATCGGCGGGTAGCGATCGTCGCCCATGCGGACGATCAGGTCCGAGATCCGGCCGATCGTCTCGCCGCTCTTGCCCTCCACGGGCCGGTCCATGACCGATGTCAGGAAAAGCATCGCCCCCTCCTGTCTGGACAGCGGTTGGAGGCGGTTTCGAGGGCTCCCCGGACGCAACTCCCCGCGCCGCCTATGATACCCGCAGGGAGGCGCCCGGCGCGCCGAATCGGGGGTAGAATGAAAAGACTTCAAAGGAGGAAAAAACATGGAGACGAAGAGACTCATCGTACCGCTCGCACTGGTCGGTCTCACTCTCGGTGTCGTTTCAGTCTCGCAAGGGGCCAAACCCTCTGACGATCCCGAGGGGGACCGCGTCATCCGTGGTTTCCAGATCGCGCCGGTCCACCTGACCTTGCGCAACCGCGACCGCAATCTGGTCGGCCTCGGCAGCTACATCGTCAATGCGCAGGCCGGGTGCAACGATTGCCACACCAACCCGTCCTACGCGCCGGGCCACGATCCCTACCTGGGACAGCCCAAGCAGGTCAACGTCGCGGGGTACCTGGCGGGCGGCAAGGAGTTCGGCCCCATCGTCTCGCGGAACATCACGCCCGACGAGCACGGCCTGCCCGCCGGCCTGACGCTCGCCGAGTTCAAGAGGGTCTTGCGCACCGGACACGATCCGGACGATCCCGGGGAGCTCCTGCAGGTGATGCCCTGGCCGGTCTTCCAGGACATGACCGATCAGGACCTGCGGGCGATCTACGAGTACCTGCGGTCGATTCCGTCTCTCGATTCCCCTTATACCGAGCCGTAGGCGGGTCGGGTTCGCCCTCTGGTGGCCGTCTCCCCGCCCGGGCCTTGAGCCGGGCGGGCGCGACACGTTCTACACTATGGCGGCTCTTTCGCCTGGCCTGCCATGATCGCCGAGAAAACTCAATCCGAAGCCCCCGCCCCTGCCGACGTCCTGGAGATCGTCCAGGGGCTTGCCCGGGAGCTGCAGCCGCAGCGCGGGGCCCGGCCGGTCTCTCTCGACTCCTCCCTGGAGCGCGACCTCGGGTTCGACAGCCTCGGCCGGGTGGAGCTTCTCGCCCGGCTGGAGAAGGCGTTCGGCGTGCGTCTCTCCGAGGACCTGCTGGGCGCGGCCGAGACGCCGCGGGATCTCCTCCAGGCGCTGGCCGCCGCGCACCCCGCCGCCGCCCCGGGGGCGGACTTCGGGACGGTCGAGGTGCTGGGCGGAGGCGAGGCGGCGCCGGACCGCACGCGGACCCTGCTGGAGGTGCTCGAATGGCATGCCGAACGGCACCCTGACCGGCGGCACATCCTGTATTACCCCGGCGACGGCGAGCCCGAGGAGCTGACCTATGGCGAGCTGGCGCGGCGGGTGCGCGCCACGGCCGCCGGGCTCACCCGCCTCGGCGTCGGGCCTGGGAAGGCGGTGGGGATCATGCTCCCCACCGGCCTCGAATACTTCCTCGCCTTCTTCGGCGCCCAGCTCGCGGGGGGCATTCCGGTGCCGCTCTATCCGCCCGCCCGCAAGAGCCAGATCGAGGACCATCTCCGCCGGCAGGCCGGCATCCTGCGGACCGCCGGGGCCGAGGTGCTGGTCACCTTCTCCGAGGTCCTCAACCTGGCCCGCCTGTTGAGCGCCCAGCTCCCGAGTCTGCACCGGGTGGTGACGACGGCGGAGCTCACCGCCGGCTCCGCCTTCGACGTGGACCGGTTCATCCCGCCCCCCGTGCGCGGGGAGGACATCGCCTTCCTCCAGTTCACCTCCGGCAGCACGGGGAACCCCAAGGGGGTGGTGCTCACCCACGCCAATCTGCTGGCCAACCTGCGGGCGATCCGCCAGGGGGCGGACATCCGGCCGGACGACGTGATCGTGAGCTGGCTGCCGCTCTACCACGACATGGGGCTGATCGGCTGCTGGATGGGCGCCCTCTACTTCGGCGTCCCGCTGGTCCTGATGTCGCCTCTGGCCTTCCTCGCCCGCCCCTCGCGCTGGCTGTGGGCGATCCACCGCCACCGGGGGACGCTGTCGGCCGCGCCCAATTTCGCCTACGAGCTGTGCATCAACAAGATCCCCGGCGAGGAGATCGAGGGGCTCGACCTCTCTTCCTGGCGCATGGCGCTCAACGGCGCCGAGCCGGTGAGCTCCGAGACGCTGCGGCGCTTTATCGAACGCTTCGAGCGCCACGGCTTCCGGCCGGGATCGTTCTCCCCCGTCTACGGCCTCGCCGAGAACTCGCTCGCCGTGGCCTTTCCGCCGCTCGGCCGGCCGCCGCTGATCGACGCCGTCGAGCGCGAGCCCTTCCAGCGCTCGGGGTCGGCGGTGCCCGCGGTGGCGGACGATCTCGGCGCCCTGCGCTTCGTCTCTTGTGGCACGCCCCTGGCCGGCCATGAGATCCGCGTCGTCGACGACGCGGGCCGCGAGGTGGGGGAGCGCCAGGAGGGACGGCTGGAGTTCAAGGGGCCGTCCGCCACCAGCGGCTATTTCCGCAACCCCGAGGCCACGGCGAAGCTGGTCCATGGCGACTGGCGGGACTCGGGGGACCGCGCCTACATCACCGGCGGCGAGGTCTACATCACTGGCCGGGTCAAGGACATCATCATCCGCGCCGGCCGCAACCTCTACCCGCAGGAGCTGGAAGCGGCCGTGGGCGAGGTGCCGGGCATCCGCAAGGGGTGCGTGGCGGTCTTCGGCAGCCCCGATCCGGCCACCGGCACGGAGCGCCTGGTAGTGATGGCCGAGACCCGGGAACGCGACGAAGCCGCGCTGGAGACGATCCGGCAGGCGGTCCAGGAGGTCGCGATCGACCTGCTGGGCACGCCCGCCGAGGTGGTGGCCCTGGTGCCGCCGCACGGGGTGCCGAAGACCTCCAGCGGCAAGATCCGGCGCTCCTCGGCGCGGGAGGTCTTTGACTCCGGGCGGAGCGGCCGCGGCGGCGCCTCCCTGGGGGTGCAGATCGCCCATCTGGCCGTCTCGGGAGCGCGGGCGCAGGTCGCCCGCCGCGCGCGTTCCCTGGGCGGGCTTCTCTACAGCGCCTGGGCCTACGGCTCGGTGGCCCTGTTCGCGCCGCCGCTCTGGCTCGCCGTCGTCCTGGCGCCGGGCCTGAAGCTCCGGCGGCGGCTGGCGCGCGGCATCGCCCGTTTCCTGTTCACCTGGATGGGCATGCCCTTCCGCCTGGAGGGGGGCGAGAGCCTGAAGACGGGCGGGCCGCGGATCGTGGCGCCCAACCACGCGAGCTATCTGGACGCGATCGTATTGACCGCCCTGCTGCCGCCGGAATTCGCCTACGTGGTGAAGCGCGAGTTCGAGAAAAGCTTTATTTCCCGGATTTTCCTGCGGCGCCTGGGATCGATCTTCGTCGAGCGGTTCGACACCGTCCAGAGCGCCGGGGAGATCCGCAAGGCCCTGGAGGCCCTGGAGCGTGGTGAGTCGCTCGTCATCTTTCCCGAGGGGACCTTCCGCCGCTACCCCGGCCTCCTCCCTTTCCGCATGGGGACCTTCGCGGTGGCCGTGGATGCCGCCGTGCCGGTGGTCCCAGTGGCGCTCCATGGCACCCGCTCGCTGCTGAGGAACGGCAGTTGGCTTCTCCGGCACGGCCGGATGACCTTGAAAGTGGCGCCGGCCGTCTACCCCGAGGGGACCGGCTGGCACGCGGGAATCCAGCTCCGGGACCGGGTGCGAACGGCGATCCTGGAACGCTGCGGAGAACCGGATCTGGGATAGGTGGAAGTTTTTTTCTTCCCCGGAACGGGGGAGGCCAGGAGGGGGCTTCTGCGGAGTCCGGAACGTTGTGAACCCCCTCCTGACCTCCCCCAGAGGGGAGGAAAAAGGCCTGACGCGGTACGATCCAACGATGAATTTACACGACCTCTTCGCCATCCCCCGCCGCCGGACGCCGGAGAAGATTGCACTGAGCTTCCGTGATGGGAGCCAGGACGTCGCGATCTCGTACAGCGATCTCTTCACGCGCGCCGATGCCCTGGCCGCCGGCCTCGCAGCCCGTGGAGTCGTCAAGGGGGATCGTGTCGCCTTCTTCCTGGGGAACCGGCCGGAGTTCGTCCTCGCCTATCTCGCCGTGATCCGGCTCGGCGCGGTGATGGTGCCGATCAATCTCGCCTACCGGCAGCGGGAGATCGGCCACATGCTGGAGGACGCGGAGCCGCGTCTCCTGGTCACCGAGCGGGCGCAGCTTCCCATCCTCGAAGGAATGGAGATCGGGGACCTGATCCTCGCCGAGGATCTGGATGGCCTTTCCGGTGATGTGGCGGGATTCATCTCACCAGCCGTCGAGGGCGGCGATCTCGCGATGCTCCTGTACACCTCGGGGACCACGGGGAAGAGCAAGGGCGCCGAGATCACCCATGACAACGTGCTCGCCACCGTCACCGGTCTTCTCGCCGCCTGGGCCTGGGAGCCGGCGGACGCGCTGCTGCTCACCCTCCCCCTCTTCCACACCCACGGCCTGGTGGTCGGGCTCCATTGCGCTCTCGCGGCGGGCGCCACCGTGCTCCTGCGGCGCCGGTTCGAGGCGTCCGAAACCGCTTCCGAGCTTCTCGCGGGCGAGCCGACGCTCTTCTTCGGCGTCCCGACCATGTACGGGCGGCTGGTCGAGGAGCTGCGGGCGCGCCGGGAACGGGGGGAGGGGCTGGATCTCTCCCGCCTCCGCCTGTTCTGCTCGGGGAGCGCGCCGCTCTCCGCCGAGACTTTCGCCGCCTTCCGCGAGCTGACCGGCCACGAGATCCTCGAGCGCTACGGCATGACTGAGACCGGGATGAACCTCTCCAACCTCTACGCCGGGGCGCGGCGGCCGGGCACGGTGGGCGTGCCCCTGCCGGGGGTCGCTATCCGCATCGTCGACGAGGAGCTGCAGGTGCGCGGCGGCAACGTCTTCGCCGGCTACTGGCGGGCGCCGGAGAAGACGGCGGCGAGCTTCGTCCACGACGAGCTCGGCCGGCGCTGGTTCAAGACCGGCGACCTCGCCCGGCAGGATCCGGAGACCGGTTTCATCACCCTTCTCGGACGGCGGCACGAGCTGATCATCAGCGGCGGCTTCAACCTCTATCCGCGCGAGGTGGAGGAGGTGCTGGCCGGGTTCCCCGGCGTGCGCGAGGCGGCGGTGGTGGGCCGGCCGCATCCGGACTGGGGGGAGGTTCCGGTCGCTTTCCTAGCCGTGGAGCCAGGGCTCAATACGGCCGAGCTGATCGCCTTCTGCAGGTCCCAGATGGCCGGCTTCAAGGTGCCGCGGGAGATCCGGCTCGTCGATTCCCTGCCCCGGAACGCCCTGGGAAAAGTGGAGAAGCACAAGCTGCCCGTCTGACGGCCGCTTGACCGGGAAGACAGCCGGCGGCGAGCACCGCCTCTCGATCCCTGCTATAAAGCTGGAGTGATGAAGACGTATCTCGGGATCGCGCTTGCCGGCGACAACGGAAATACCGGGGTCGCCGAGATCCTCGAGACTCCGGAGGGGCTCTTCTATCAATTTCCCATCGGTTCCTGGCGCGGCCACGACGGGCTCGGGCTGATCGAAGGGCGCTCGCGCGCCGCCGAGAAGATCGCTGTCGATCAGCCCTTCTCCTACCCGGCCCCGTGCATGCGCTGGTTCCTGGGCCAGGCCGGGGCGGACGCCGAGAGCGACCCCTACATCTGGCGGCGCACCGATCTGGCGATGGCCGAGCGCGTCACCAATCTCGGCATCCCCCGCGACACCGTCCAGCAGGCCAGCCGTTGCTCCAACCTCTGGCGGGCCGTCGAGCTGGCCAGCCTGCTCGGGGTGGCTCGCGAGGCGGTCTGCGGCGGCAAGGGGCGCCTGATCGAGACCCACCCCCGGGTCGCCTGGGCGGTGGTGATCGCCAGCCTGGCGGACCGGGAGACGGCGGAGAGCCTGGTGGCTCACTACAAGGGTCCGATCCCGGAGGACCGGGGGAAGCGGCACCAGCAGAAGGAGCTCCGGGAACGGATGCTCCGGCTGCTCGCCGACGGCGCCGGCCTCAAGCCTCGCGTGGAGGCGCACCGGGAGCTGGCCTGCAAGACCGACGACAACCTCGACGCCCTGATCTGCGCCTTCGTCGCCTACCTCGCCGCCCACACCGCCGCCGAGCGCTGCCTGCCGGCCCACGTCTCCGAGGAGACCGTGCTGCTGGAAGGAGTGGCGATCATCCCGAGCCAGGACTGGCAGGCGCGCCTGCTGGTGAAGAAGGGTCAGCGCCAGGACCCGCGAAAGGAGCCCCCGCAATGACGATGTTCAACTCCCGCAAAGTTTTGATCGCGGGCGGGCTCTACCTGCTCGCCGTCTGCTCGGCCGATGCGCAGGGCAACCGGCAGCCGCCGGTCCGCCCCCAGCCTGGAAAAGCTTCCCCCGAGGTCGAAACCATGTATCCGAACGCCTGCTATCAAGGGGTCGATCCCGAGAAGGACGTCTGTCTGAAGAACGGCCGGTCGGAGGGGCCGCCGGTCGTGGTGCTCGGTCCCGAGCGGGCGATGGGGGATCTCGACGCCGACGGCACGCCGGAGACGGCCCTGCTGCTGACCAGGGATCCCGGAGATCCCCAGCAGCAGGTCTATCTCGCCATCGCCGCCTGGAAGGGGGACAAGGTCGTCAATCTGGCGACCACCCTGCTCGGCTATCAGGTGAAGGTGAAGTCGTTGAAGGTCGCCGGCGGCAAGCTCCACCTCGACGGCTCGCGGTCCGCCTCCGCCCGGACGGCGATGATGCCCGTTACCCTGACCTTCTCGCTTCGGCAGGGGAGGCTGATCGAAGAGTCAGAGGGACCCCAGACGTAGGAACCGCTCCTACCCCGCCTTCGCCTCCAGCACCGCGCGGTCGCGCAGCTTGCCGGCGGCGGGGGAGAGGGGGGCGTCGGTGAGGATCTTGTTGATGCGCTCCATCGCCTTCACCGTGTCCCCCACGCTCTGATAGAGGACGACCTCGCCGTAGAGGTTGTCGGCGAGGACGTTCAGCCGCTCGATCACCGGCACGACGAAGGGACCCTCGGGGTAGCGGCGCAGGTACTCGGCGCCGTTCTTGACGTCGTCGTAGGTCTTGGCGATCGCGGCCAGACGCTCGCCGGCGATCTTCTTGAGCTCGGGGTCCTTGGTCTGCTCGGCCATCTGCTGCAGGGCGGCGAGCTCCTTGAGGTTGGGAGCGAGGATGCGCAGCCCGGCGCTGGCGCGCTTCCCCTCGGCGCTCTGCGGCGCGGACTCCCATGCCTTCAGGTACTGGGTCACCGCCTCGGTCTGGTTGCCCAGGCGGCTGTTGGCGTCGCCGAGGGCGAGCGCCACCTCGGGGACCTCCGTGGCCTCGGGGAAGTTCGACAGGAAGCTCTCCAGGAACGAGGTCTCGTAGATTCCGCCGCCGAGGATCTTGACGGCGCGCGGATAGAGATCCTTGCGCTTGACCTCGAGATCCGAAACCTCCCCTTCCAGGGCGGGGAGCAGGTCGCTCTTGGCGTCGATCGCGCGCACCTCGCCCAGCTCCTTGCGGTAGAGGCGGAGGACGGAGCCGTAGTCGCGCGACAGCAGGGGGCGCGCGAGCTCGTCGTCCCGCCGCTTGTGGAGCTTCTCGAGGCGCAGGGCATCGGACGCCTTCCCCTGCGGCCAGGCGGAGAGGATGGCCGTCTTGACGTAGGTGGTCACCCCCTCGTCGGTCTTCTTGACCTGCGTCAGGTATTTGCTCAAGGTCGCCTGGGTGCGCTTGCGGTAGTCGTCCACCGGCTTCCTGGTCTGCATCGTCCAGGTCCCCTTGCGGGCCTCGGCGGCGCGCTCCCGGGCGTCCGCGAAGGGGTGGGTCTGCCAGTAGCCGTACTCTTTGAGCTGGGGGGCGCGGCTGTTCATGATCTCCCAGAGCCGGCGGGCGCCGTCCGGGCTGTAGCCGGCCGCGGCGGCCAGGCTCTGCCCCTCCTTGTCGGCCTCGTCCTCGTAGTCGCGGCTGTAGCTGCGCAGCAGCAGCTCGCTGATCACCAGGCTCGCCGCCGCGGCGCCCTGGATCAGGTTGCCGTTCGGATCCTGATAGCCGACGCGCGGATCGTAGGGGGCCTGCGCGGCGGGCAGGCGGTTGTTGCTGCGCGACTCCCCGATCGCCACCCCCGCCACCAGCAGGTTGCCGAGCACGGTCATCAACGTCTGCTTGCGCTGCATGTGGATGGAGTGCTCGTGGACGACGTGGCCGATCTCGTGGCCGAGGACGTTGGCCAGCATGTCGTCGTCCAGGCCGAGGTCGAGCATGCCGGTGGTGACGAAGATCTGCCCGCCCGGCAGCGCGAAGGCGTTGGGCTCCGGCATCTTGACGATCTGAAAGATGAAGGGGTACTTCTGGAAGTCGGACTGCTGGGCCAGCTCGTAGCCGATGCGGTTGACCCGCGCCAGCCGCTCCGCGTCGTCCGCGGCCCCGTACTGCTTGACGGCCTCGGCGGCCGCCTTGAGGCTCTCGTCGAAGAGCTTGGGATTGGCGATGCCCTGATTGGCGGTGCTCTGCTGCGCTCGCCCCGGCTGAGCGGCCGCGAGGACCAGCAGGAGGACGGGCGCGAAGGCGAGGATGCGTCGGGTTGTCATGGCCTTCCCCTCAAAACGTTCCAAGGTTACCCCAACTGGGTGAAATCCCACCTCGGAAACAAAATTCCGGGAGCCAAAACTCCCGGCCGGTTCCCCGCCTCCTTGTGGTAGCTTTCCGCGCATGAGCGACTTGACCATTGAGGTGGACACCACGAAGTCGTCCATGGAAGAGATCCGGCCGTCTCTCGACGCCGGTTTGAAGGCGGCCTTTCCGGGCGGCATGCTGAAGTGGCACTGGGAGGGTGACGTGATGCACCTCACCGGTCCCGGGGCCAAGGCCACCATCGTGCTGGAGAACGGCCGCCTGGTCGGGCGCGCCCATCTCAAGCCCCCCGCCAGCCTGATGAAGCCGGTCATCGAACAGAAGATCGCCCAGGTGATGAAGAAGGTCGCCCTGGTCTGACGGCGGCGCACCCGTGGCCGCGCCGCCGAACCTTCCCGCCGCTCTGCTCCAGCGCGCCGCCGCGGATCCCGAGGAGCCCTGGCTCTTCCGCGCCGAGGGGTGGGACTGGGTCTGGCACCCCTGGCGGGAGCTGGCCCGCTGGATGGAGGATTGGCAACCATCCCTGTCCGCTCTCCCCGCCGGCACCCGCACCGGTTTCCCCTACGCACCCCGTCCTGAATTCGTGATCCTGGACTTGGCGATCCAGGCCGCGGGGCTGGTGTCCGCCCCAGGGGAGCGGCGGGAGGGGGGGGCCTGGGTGGAGATCGCGGACGGCAAACTCGACATCTCGTCAGGCTCGCATTCATCGGGGAACGCGGGCGGGGCTCTGGTTACGGTGGCCGGCGAGCCGGTGGAATGGACCGCGGCGGAGCTGGTCGCGGCCGGGGAGCGGCTGCAGATGGATATCGGAGTATCGGACGCTAGGGAGATCGTGGTGCTCGGGGGAGCGCTCGCGGATCCCGTGGAGCGGACCATGTTCTCCTGGGCGACGCTGACCGGGGCCGCCGTGGTGCTGGAGCCCGATCCGGCGTTGCGGGCCGCCACCGCCGCCTGGGTACGGCCGACCGTCTTCCACGGCACCCCGGCCGAGATCGCGGATCTGCGGGCACGGGTGAAGAAGAAGCGTGGCCTGCCGTTCCGGCGGCTGCGGACGGTGCTGGTGGCCGGGTGGCAGGTGCTGGCGCCGGAGGACGAGGCCTTCTGGCGGGGGCGCGGAGTCCAGGTGGCCAGGGTCTTTGCCGCAGAGCGGCGTAACCGTGGTATATAACCCGGGAGCGAGGACGAGAGAAGGAGAACGCCATGGCCTCTACACCGGATAACGCCGAGACCGCCCTGACCGCCCCACCGCCCGCCCCCTTGAGGCCGCCGAACACCGCCTCCGCCCTGGAGGAGATCACCGAGCGGGCCGATACCGTCTGGACCCGCGACAAGAGCCAGCCGATCAAGGTCCAGGCCGTGGAGCGGAGCGCGCTCAAGGGCGTCCATGGCCGGGTGGCGATCGTCGACGGCTGCCGGACCCCGTTCGTCAAATCGGGGACCGACTTCGCCAACATGGACGTGATCGACCTCGCCAGCGTCGCCGCCTCGGAGCTGGTGGCGCGGACGGCGATCGATCCCGACGAGATCGACCTCTCGGTCTTCGGCGTCGTGGTGCCGGCGCTGTTCGCGCCGAACCTCGGGCGCGAGGTCGTCTTTCGCACCTCGCTGCCGTTTCGCATCCCGGGGGTGACGGTGAACCTCGCCTGCGCCTCCTCGACGCGCGCGATCACCTTCGCCGCCGGCTCGATCCTCTCCGGCGAGGCCGGGGTGGTGCTCGCGGGGGGCGCCGAATCGCTGACCAACGTCCCCATCCAGTTCTCGCGCAAGGCGGCGCAGACCTTCATGGCCGCCAGCCGCGCCAAGACGCTGCCGCAGAAGATGGGCGCCTTCGGCAAGCTCCGCCCGGCCGACCTTGCCCCCGTGGCGCCGGCGATCGCCGAATACACCACCGGCCAGACCATGGGCGAGTCGGCGGAGAAGATGGCCAAGGAGAACGACATCTCCCGCCGGGCGCAGGACGAGATCGCGCTGCTCTCCCACCAGCGGGCCGCCGCCGCCGCCGAGGACGGCCGGCTGACCGTGCAGATCGCGCCGACCTTCCCGCCGCCGGGCTACGACAAGGCGGTCACCCGCGACAACGGCGTCCGCGCCGACAGTTCGATGGAGGCCCTGGCGAAGCTCAAGCCGGTCTTCGACAAGGGCTACGGCACGCTCACCGCCGGCAACTCCAGCCCGCTGACCGACGGCGGCTCGGCCGTGCTGCTGATGAGCGAGGAGAAGGCGAAGGCCCTGGGCTACACGCCGCTCGGCTACATCCGCTCCTACGCTTTCACGGCGCTCAACCCCGGCGACCAGCTCCTGCAGGGGCCGGCCTACGCCGCCCCGGCGGCGCTCGACGCGGCGGGGGTCAAGTTCGCGGACATCGATCTCGTCGAGATGCACGAGGCGTTCGCGGCGCAGATCCTCTCCAACATGAAGGCGTTCGCCTCGAAGAAGTTCGCTGAGCGCGAGCTGGGCCGCGGCGAGGCGCTGGGCGTGATCGACCTCGACCGCTACAACGTGACCGGCGGCTCGATCTCGATCGGCCACCCCTTCGGCGCCACCGGCGCCCGGGTGGTCATGCAGCTCCTCTACGAGCTGCGCCGCCGCGACCGCAACCTCGGCCTGGTCACTGTCTGCGCCGCTGGCGGCGTCGGCTTCGCGATGGTGGTCGAAAGAGAGTAGTTGCCCTCTCCTCTCTCCGGCCTCCTCGTCGTCGACCTCTCCCGCCATCTCCCCGGTCCGTTGGCGGCGCGGCTGCTGGCGGACCTGGGGGCGCGGGTGATCAAGGTGGAGGAGCCGAAGCTCGGCGATCCGGTGCGGATGACGCCGCCGGTGCGCGAAGGGGTGGGTGCGCTCGGCGCCATTCTCCTCGCCGGGGTCGAGAGCGTGGCCCTCGATCTCAAAGCCCCGGCGGGGCGCGAGGCGCTGGAGAAGCTGCTCGCGGACGCCGACGTGATGATCGAGAGCTTCCGGCCGGGCACGCTCGCCCGCCTCGGCTTCCCGCCCGAGGAGCTGCGGGCGCGCCACCCCCGGCTGGTGATCGGCTCGATCTCGGGCTGGGGGCAGGACGGCCCCTACGCCGCCCGGGCCGGCCACGACCTCACCTATCAGGCGATCGCCGGGACGCTCGCCGCGACCGCCGCGATGCCGGCCGTTCAGGTCGCCGACCAGATCGGCGCCTGGAGCTTGGTCACCGCCATCCTCGCCGCCCTGCTCGAGCGGGAGCGCACGGGCGAGGGGAAGCGGGTCGACGTCGCGCTCCTCGACGCCGGTCTCCACGCCAACCTCACCGCCTGGGCCGCCGAGGCGGGGGGGCGGAAAGCGGTGGGGGAGCGTCTGCCGCTGACTGGCGCCTTCCCCTGCTACAACCTCTACGAGACCGCCGACGGCCGCAAGCTGGCGCTCGGCGCCCTGGAGCCCCACTTCTGGGAGCGCTTCTGCCGTCTCGCCGGCCGCCAGGACCTGCTCCGGCGGCAGTACAGCCCGTCCCTGCGGGTGCACCGGGAGATGCGGGAGCTGTTCCGCACCCGCACCCGGGGTGAGTGGATGGCGCTTCTCGGCCGTGAGGACGTCCCCGTCGAGCCCGTGCTCTCGGCCGCCGAGGCGCGGGAGCACCCGCAGGTCCTGGAGCGCGGCGTCCTGGCGGTGGGACCGGATCACCTGCCACGGCTCGCTTTCCCCGCCCGGTTCGACGGCGAGCGCCCGGTGGCCGGCGGCGCGGTGCCGGACCTGGGCGCGCAGACCCGGCCGGTGCTCAAGGAGATGGGAGCACCGGATCTCGCCGGCGCGTCCGGCGTCGGCCGGCGCTTCAGCTTCAAGCGGTGGGTGAAGAAGTTGTTCTTCTGAGGGCCTCAGCCTATCGGCAGCTCGACCGTGAACACCGTCCCCCGGGGCGTGTTGTCCTCCACCCGGATCGCCCCCTGGTGGTCGGCGATGATGCGGTGGACGATGGCGAGGCCGAGGCCGGTGCCGCGCCCCTTGGTGGAGTAGTAGGGGAGGAAGAGCTTCTCCTTCGACTCCGCGGGGATGCCCCGGCCGGTGTCCGCCACCTGGATCTCCAGGTGGCCGTTGACCGGGTGCGCGGCGATCCTGACCTGGCCCGGAGCCTCAGTCGCCTCGACCGCGTTGTCCAGCAGGTTGATCAGCGCGCGCCGGATCTGCTCGCCGTCGATCCAGACCGCGGTCAGCCCGGCGTCGACGTCCCCCTCCACCTCCACCCCGGCCTTCAGATTGCGGTAGAGGTGGACCGTCTCCCCGACCAGCCGCGAGAGGTCCACCGGCGCCGGGTGTGGCCGGGGCATGCGGGCGTAGCGCGAGAACTCGTCCACCATCCCCTGCAGCGTCACCACCTCGCGGACGATGATCTCCACCCCCTCCTCGATCGCGGCCCCGAGGCCGGGGTCCCCCTGCTGGTGCTTCCTGAGCAGCCGCTCGGCCGAGAGGCGGATCGGGGTGAGCGGGTTCTTGATCTCGTGCGCGATCCGCCGCGCCGCCTCGTTCCAGGCGGCGAGCTGCTGCGCCTTGATCAGCTCCGTCAGGTCCTCGATCACCACCACGCCCCCCTGGATCGCCCCCGCCGCGTCGCGCAGGGCCGTCACCTTGAGCTCGAAGGTCTTCCATTCACCGCCCAGGGTCAGGTGGATCTCCTTGCTGCCATGCCCGCCGCGCCCCACCTCGCGCACGGCCGCCGCCAGCCGCTTGCGGTCGGGGTCCCCCCAGGCCTCCTCGAACGGGCGACCCACCACGTCCTGCTCGCGCTGGCGGAGCATGTTGAGCGCCGCGCCGTTGCAGGTGAAGATCCGCCCCTGGGAGTCGATCGAGACCACCCCCGCGGCCACGTTCTCCAGCACCGCCGCGATCAGCGCCCGCTCGTCCGCCAGCCGCTGATTGCTCGCCGTCAGCTCCAGGTTGTTCCGCTCGAGCTGCTCCTTGTTGCTCTCCAGCTCCTCGGTCATCCGGTTGAAGGAGTCGACCAGCACGCCGAGCTCGTCGTCCGCCACCACGGCCACCCGGTGCGAGAGATCGCCGCCGCTGATCCGGCGGGTCCCCTCGGCGAGCGCCTGGATCGGCAGCGTCACCCGCCGGGCGAGATAGAGCCCGGTCCATGACGAGGCGAGCAGGATCACCATCGTCACCATCAGGAAGAGCAGCAGGTGGCTGGCCTGCAGGTCGTCCTTCTGCACCACGAGCTGGCGGTACGCCTGATAGTCCTGCACCAGCTTCTCGCGCTGCGCCGTGAGCACGGGATCGAGGAGCGAGCCCACGACGACGACGACCGGCAGGAACGGCTTCCCGGTGGCGCTGCCGCCGGTGCGGTTCGGCCCGGCCACGCCGGCGAGCAGGAGGCTCCCCCGGGTGCCTGGGGGCGTCTGGACGGCGGTGGCGTGCCCATCCTGCGCGGCGGCGTCCAGGAACGAGCGGTCCGGATCCGGCAGCTTGGGGATCCCGGATTGCGAGTTGAGGATCCCGTTGACGAACTCCCGCCCCTCGTAGACCGCCACCAGATCGAGGTCCAGCTCGCCGAGCAGGCTCTGCATCCGGCGGGTCAGCGCTGGGCGCTGCCGCGGGTCCTGGAGATCGAGGTCCTGGATCTCGCGCTGCACGCGCGCGGCGTCGCGCAGATTCGTCTTCTCGATGCTGTCGTAGAGCCCCTGGGCGACCGCGTTGCCGCGCTCGAGGACCGGCGCCACCGGGCTGTTGAACCAGCGGTCCATCGACCCGCGGAGGAGCTCGGTCGCGATGGCGAACAGCAGCAGCACGGGGATCAGCGACAGGCCGACGTACGTCGCGACCAGCTTGAACTTGAAGGTCGAGCCGAGCACCCGGTGCCGCCGCTCGACGAGCAGCTTCACCATGTTGCGCAGCAGGACGAACAGGATGACCAGGATCAGCAGGACGTTGACGTACCAGAGGACGAACAGCAGCACCCGGTTGGTCAGCAGGGCGCTCGGCAGGTCGCGCCCGCGCTGGACGAGATAGAAGAGTCCTGTGAACAGCAACATCAGGGCGACCAGCCCCGAGCCGATCAGCCGGTGGTTCTTGCGGTTCTGGAGAATCTTCTTGCGCAGGCCCATGGATGAAAACCCCAAGCCTCAGGGGATCCCCGGGGCGCGGAACTTCGGCGAATCCTTCCAATCGGTGTTGATCGTCACCGGAATCAGGGACAGGATCGTCCGCGAGCCGAGCTCGGCCTCCACCTTGATCAGCAGGCGCCACTCCCGGGGGAGGCCGGCGAGGGAGAAGATCGGAAGCTGCTCGACGCGGGTCATCGCCTCCTCGAGGTTCTTGCGGTCGCGGATGGTGCGGCTCTCGATCAGCTTGTCGTCCAGCTTGTAGTGGACCGTATAGGCGCGGGCGACCGCGTCGTACATCGCCACCACCTCCAGCGTGCCCTCGCGGAGCTGCTGGTCCCACCAGTGCTTGCGATCGCGGTCGAGCACGAACCGGTAGAGAATGGAGGTCGGCAGGCCGCTGTCCACCCGCTCCGCGAAGCGATGGTTGAAGGCGTCGCGCAAGGTGAACGTGGTGAGCACCCGGCCGCCGTCCAGGTCGATCTTTATCGGGGAGATCCTTGCTTCCGCGACGGCCTGGGAGGCGAACAGAAAGAAGCCAAGGAGCGCGAGTTTCGCTCTCATCAAGAACGGCAGTCTACCACTTCCCCAGAGGTCAGTCGGGAATCACCGGCAGCTCCACATACGACGGTTTTCCCGCTTCCCGATACAGCGTGATCCGGGGCGGCGGATTCCGCTTGGGCGTGACGGCGTTCGCCTTGTCCGCGCCGGTCACCGTGACGCGGATCCGGTGTCCGGCGGCGAACAGGGTCGACGTGGGGTAGAGGTCGAAAACCAGCTCGACCGGCTGGCCCGGCGCGAGATCGGCCCGGTCCGCCCGGTTGCCGCGATGGTAGGGGAGGCCGGCGGTGTCGTAGCCAGGATCGGCCGTGGCGCGATCCGAGGCCCGGAGCATCCCCTCGGTGACATAGCGGGAGGCACCCTTGCCGTCCACCTCCTCCAGATAGACGAAGAGGTCGGCGTCCGGCACCGAGGAGGAGACCCAGAGATGGACCACCGGGTGCCCCGTCACCTCGACCGCGGCCGCGAGCGGCGGCGTCGTATAGGCGAGCCCCTTGGCGTCATGGGCCGAGAGCTCGGGGAACTTCCGCTCGAGCGACCAGCGCGGGTCGGGGGAGACCGCGGCCGAATAGTCGACCGTCATTTCATCGCGCGCCTTGTCCTTGGGTGCCGCCTTGGGCGCCACGGTCCCCAGCGACCGCCGCGGGCCGAACCAGTAGGCCGTCCGCCGCTCGTTCGGCAGCGGCCACGTCTTGGCGGACCGCCACGCCTTCGCCTCCGGGGCGCCCATCACGTAGTAATGGACCGGCGCGTCGTCCATCACACCGTTGTCGATCCCCTTGAGCCAGCGGTCCCACCAGCGCAGGTGCTCGGCGGCGGAGTCGAAGTCGCTCTCCGTGTGGGTCCACGGGCCGATCGTGAGCTTCTGCGGGTTGTCCAGATTGCGGAAGAGGATCGTCTGGTCCCGTACATAGCGGTCGTACCAGCCGGCCTGGTGGTAGACGGCGACCTTGGACTCGCGGATTTGCTTGAGGTAGGTGATCGGGGTCCAGTCCCGCCAGACCTGGACACCGGTCTGGGGATCGGCGCTGTCGCGATAGGGGAGGGCTGCGTAGAGCTTCGCCGCGTCGCGGTTCGCCCGGTGCTGCTGGATCGCGGCCTTGAGCAGCGAGCCGTCCTTGTCCTCGTTCACCGGCAGGGCGGGATGATCGACGTCCAGTTGCCGCACCAGCTTGCTCCAGGACTCGATGAAAGGGCCGTGGAAGATGCCGCCATGCCAGAGCAGGTCGTAGAGGTCCGACACCGCCACCTGGGGGAAGATCGCCTTGAGATGGGGCGGCTTCTGGCCGGCGGCCATGTACTGGGTGATGCCCAGGTATGACCCTCCATACATGCCGACGTTGCCGTTCGACCAGGCTTGAGCGGCGAACCACTCGGTGATGTCGTAGGCGTCCTGAGTCTCCTTGAGATTGAACATCCCCGTGAACGTGCCGAACGACGCCCCGGATCCGCGGACATCCACGGCCGCCACCACGTAGCCGTGCCGCACCACCTCCGGCAGCCATTCGTAGCTGTCGAGGATCGTGTAGGTCTTCCCCTCCTCCATGACCGCCCGCCGGTACCGGTTGTGGGTCCAGACGACCGGCAGCTTCTCCCCGGCTACCTTCCCCTTGAGAGAGGGCCGGAAGATGTCCATCGCCAGCCGCGTCCCATCCCGCACCGTCACATACCGCGAGCTCCGCACCCAGCCGTCATAGACCGGCTGCGAGTAGCCGGAGTAGCGGTTGAACTCCGAAACCTTGGGGGCGGGGGCGGTCTGGGCGGCCGCGATGGACGCGGTGGCCAACAGAGCGGCGAGCAGGAGAGGCGGCTTGCGGAACATGGCGCGCTCCTTGGTAAGTGCTGAGACTTCAGTGGCTCGACTAGAATAAGCTCCGGTTCCAGGCGATGAAAGTCCACGTCCAGGTACGTCGAACAGTATCTTGAAGCAAGCGAAACTCAAATGAGGCGCGACATCATGCACAAATTCACGGGCTCGACCTGCCGGACGAGGTGCTGAAAAAGCTTTATTACAAGAACGCGCTGAGGATCATCCCCGGCATCGACAAGTCGGCTTTTCCCTCCTGAGGAGGCGCCTTCAGGCCCTTACCGCCACCACCTCGCCGCAGCCGACGTCGAGTATCTCCGCGCCCGGCGGGATGGCGATCCGTTCGAGGAACTCGAGCGCGCCGGGTTCCATGGGCTTGGCGAAGTGGGCATAGGCGCGGTGGCCTGGCCTGAGAGGTGCCAGGCGTTTCGCCTGCCCTGCCCGGCACCTATTGGGCCGGCGCGCGCACCTTATTAGACAGAGCTCGAACCGCGGGCGTGCACGCCGCCGCTTCTCGGCTTCGAGGGAGATCGCCCACGATGCGCCGTATCGCTCTGCTCCTGGTCCTCCTCTTCGTCCTGCTGCCGCTCGCCCTGGCCGCCGCCATCAATCGGGGCTACTACTTCCCGGAAGACACCCCGACATGCACCTGGACCTGCGCCTCCGGCAGCACCGGCTCGGCCAACGCCGGCAGCCTCACTGTCTGCCGCAACGCCTGCGCCAGCGCCTGCCACGCCACCTGCCAGATTCTGTACTGAGGGGGGCGCGCCCAAGCCGCCGCACCTATTCAGCGGATATCGCATCCGGAGGCCCTGAAAGGTTCCTATAGTATGGGTCCATGGGACCGAAGACCGAGCCCGGGCGGGCGCGGGACCTCCTGCGCCTGATCGCCGCGCAAGACCGCGAAAACGCGAAGCGGAGCCATCGCGTTCAGGGAACGGAAGAGCTTCCCGAGAACGTGGTCGAAGGGCTCCGCTCGCTTGGCTACGTACGCTGAACCCGGCCGGCCGCCGCCGCGAGCTCACGTCCCTTCACTTTCCCTGGATGAACTCCCCGATGTCTCTCGACAACTGCTCGAGCGAACCCTGGTTGAGGTACATCATGTGCCCCGCCGGGTAGTTCCGGATCGTCACCCGCGCCGGGTCGATGCCGCTGTGGTGCAGCATGTAGGCGTTGGCGAAGTAGGCCGTCGCCAGGTCGTAGTAGCCGTTGGCGGTGAACACGCGCAGCGCCTCGTTGTCCTTGGTGCCCTGCGCCAGGTCGCCGGTGACGTCGACGAAGCCGGCGAAGGCGCCGGTCGCGTTCTTCCGACGCTTCCAGCCCTCGTTGGCCTCGCCGTTCTGGGGCAGGTAGGGCTCCTGGATGTCGGCGCCGAGCTCATTGCGCAGGTACTGGTGAAAGAGCGAGACGTAGATCGGCCCCGTCTTGGCGTTGAACGGGTCGCTGTTTGGGGACTCCGATGCGTTGTCGAGCTCCTTCTGCGCGTAACGGCTGTCGAGGAAGCCCGTGGCCCTCCCCTCGTCGCGCAGCAGCTCCTTGGCAAAGCGGGACGCGTAGAGGCGCAGGTCGCTGTTGAGGATGTACTGCCTGGAGACGCCCGTGTAGCGGTGCAGCTTATCGGCGATCTTCCCCTTCTCCGCCTCCGAGAGCGAGTCGCCGCGGAAGAGGGCCTGCAGGTACTCGCCGGAGGCGAACTGCTCGGCCTCTGTGAGCAGCGCCTGCAGGCTCGGCCAGGAAGCCGGGAGCTTCTTGTGGTACCACGCCGTCGCGGCGAGCGTCGGCAGGTGCGTGGCGTAGGTGAGATCGTTGCCGTTGGTGGCGAAAGGCAGGGCGCCCATGTTGATCGCCGGCGAGATGAGGATCACGCCGTTGAGGCCGATGTTCATCTCCCCCTGGAGCCGCGGTACGAGCATCGAGCCGCGGATGCCGCCATAGCTTTCTCCGAGGACATACTTGGGCGAGTTCCAGCGGTCGTGCACGGTGAGGAAGGCGCGGATGAAGTCGGCGACGGAGTCGGCGTCCTCGTCGTAGCCCCAGAAGTCGGCGTCCTTCTTGTCGCCGAGCGCGCGGCTGAAGCCGGTGCCGATCGGGTCGACCTCGACGAGGTCGGTGACGCGCAGGAGGCTCGACGGGTTGTCCTTGAGCCGGTAAGGCGGCGCGCCCGGGTCCTGTGCGTCGCTCGGAATGTCGATGCGCTTGGGGCCGACGAAACCGAGGTGCAGCCAGACCGAGGAGGAGCCCGGCCCGCCGTTGAAGAAGAACGTGATCGGCCGGTCCTCCTGCCGCTTCACACCCTCCGCGATGTAGGAGATCGTGAAGAAGCGCGCCGTGGGCTTGCCGTCGCGGTCCTTGAGGTCGATGTCCTCCGCCGTGGCGGTGTAGGGGATGTCCACCCCGCCGGCGGCGAAGCGGTGATGGGTGACGAACTTGCGGGGCGCGGCTGGCGCCGCCGCGGCTTTATCCCCGGCCTTGTCGCCCGGAGGTTTGTCGCCCTTGGGGGCGTCTTCAGCGCGGACGGCGACGGTGGTCGAGACGAACAGGGTCAAAAGAATGGCGAGCGTCGTATTGCGCATGCGCAGAATCTCCCTCATGGTGAGCCAGATACGGCTGGAATGGGCGGAAGTTTCAGGACTCCGCGAGGTGCCAGGCGCTTTGCCGCGTGGAAGCCTACTCCCTATTCGCGGTCCCCTCCCGCCCCTCCATCACCGCCCGCGCCGTCCGCACCCCCGAGGCCAGGGCTCCCTGCATCCAGCCGGGGTGGTCGGAGGCGTGCTCGCCGGCGAAGAGCAGGCGGCCTTCGCTGCGGCCGATCAGAGGGAGGAGGGAGCGCATCTGGCCAGGCTTGAACCAGGTGTAGGCGCCGCGCGCCCACTCGTCCTCATCCCAGAGCTTCGCGGCTCCACCCTCGAACTGGTCCGGCAACTCGGGGAAGGCCGCCGCGGCCTCGCGGACGGTCAGGCTCAAAGGGCTCTCCCGGATCTTCGCGATCCGGCGGGCCTCGACTCCCGCTGAGTACGATTCGAGGATGCCACGGTGGGAGGCGGGGTCCGGAGTGCGTGGGAAGACGCTCCACGGCCGGTCGGTCAGGACCAGCCCGGAGAGCCCCTGGGACTCCCAGAACCGGCTCCGGGTCTGGAGGAAGACCCGGGCCACCGAGGTCGACTGGAGCTCCGCGATCGCCCGCCGCTTCTCGGCCGGGAGCGGCGGCACGATCTCGATGCTCCGGAGGACCGGGAAGGGCACCGTGCAGATGAGGTGGTCGGCGCTGAGCGTGCGGTGGGTGTCCCCGGCCTTGACGACCGCTCGTACCGCGGTCGCGTCCTGCTCGATGCGGACGACCGGCGAGCCGTACTGAATGCGGTCCGTGAGGCGCGCGGCGAGGGCCAGGGGGAGCCGGTCGGTCCCTCCGCGCACGGCGAAAGACTGCTTCGCGGCCGCCCGCTGGGCCGCCTCGCGGAGGAGATCGAGCGCCGAGACCGCGTCGGCGCCGTCGCCCAGGAGATCGGGGAAGCCCATGCGGAGGAGGGAGACGGCGCCCGGCGAGGCGCCGCGGCTCCTCAGGAGCTTGGCGAAGGAGACCCGGTCGAGCTCCGCGAGCTCCGGTCCGGGCCAGCCCGGAGCGGTGGTATCCCCTACCTGGAGAAGAAGAGGCTGGAGGTAGCGCTCCCTGATCCCGCGCCGGCCAAGAGCCTTCTCCTCAGGCGTCAGGTCGAACGGGGTCTCCGCGCTCTCGACGATCCGCCGGCCGCGCACCTGATAGAGGATCGCGCCCGGGGAATGCGGGATGGGATCGAGGGGGAGGTCGCAGAGCCGGGCGTAGTGGATCGTCCAGTCGTGCGTTTCGTGGACGGTCGCCGCCCCGGCCTCGACGTAGAGGCCGTCGGCGAAGGGCTCGCGGAGGGTCTGCACCCTGCCGCCCGCCCGGCCGCGGGCCTCGAGCACGGTGACCTCGTGGCCGGCCTGGGTGAGCTCGTAGGCCGCGGCGAGGCCGGCCAGCCCGGCGCCCACGACGAGCACCCGCCGCCTTGGACCCAGGGGCGCCGGAGAGGCTGGCTGCGGGGCCCCGGAGGACGCCCGGAGCGGCTGGGCGGCAAGGGCCACGGTGGCGAAGAGGCCCCCCTTCAGGAAAGCCCGGCGGCTGAGATCGTGACCCATGAGGGGATCCTATAATGTCCCGGGAGAAGTGCCCCAAGAGAAGTGCCAGGCGCTTCGCCCGCCCGGCGCGTCCGACTTGACCATGCTGTCAGGGGGGGCTTTCGAGGGACAGCCTAGCCGGACTGCCCCTCGTCTTTCGAAGAGCGAGCGAGAAGGGCCGCTCAACCAAGAGAAAAAGCGCTGACGCAGTAACAACCGTCAAGGCGAACATTGAAGGCAGCAACAGCCAGAACAACCAGGCGCCATGGCCTGCTCTAGGCAGTATGGCCGAGAGCGCAAGAAACCCTGCCTGCAGAGTCAGTCCATGAAGCAAATAGTAAGAGTAGCTCATGTTTCCCAGCCAGCGTAACGGCGTCCAGGCAAACGAGCCAGGCAGCCAACCGGAGGGATTACGGAAGCAGGCCAGACAAAGGACGAAGAACGCAACGAAAAGAGAGCAGATCTTCAGCGCGGACCCGCCGGTTCCCTCCACCGGAAGCAGCATGCATAGGAGTCCGGCGGCTAGAGCCATGAGACCGAAAAAGCCGTGCGGGGATGGAACACGGGGGCTCTTCATCGCCTCGAAAAGCACGATCCCTGAGATGAACATGATGAGCCTGATGGGCCCACCGTTTACGGCACAGTAGATTGCCGTCACAAATGCAATGCCCAAGAAGAAAGTTACACGGAAAACAGTGGTGCGCTCACGTAATCGGAAGAGTGCGATGACCAGCGGAATCGCCAAGTAGTAAAACATCTCGTAGCTCAATGACCAGGCGACAGTAATCAGAGGTTTGATCGAAAAGATCCCGGGCAGAAGGAGGAAGTTCTGGACGAGGTAGATGATTCTTTCGGCCGCGGCCGCGGGGACCTTGCCCTCTGCCGGAAATGCGAATGATAGTAAGATGTAAACCGCGAAGACTGCAATGAAGGCAGGATATATTCGCTCGACACGCCTCGACATGAAGCGCAGGAACTGCTGGCGACGAGAAATCAATGAACCATAGATGAGATAGCCGCTGAGAACGAAAAACAGGTCCACACCAGAATTGCCAATCTTGTGTAGTGACGTTTCAAGGATGAGAAACCCGGAGCTTTCCGATATCCATGGTCTTACAAGGGTCGCGAAATGAACCAGGAAAACAAGGAATACGGCGAACCCCCGCAGACCTTCCATCGGTCGGACGTTGGCCGCCATGCCCCCACGTGATAGCTCAAACCTTTGCGTCAGCCAGTCCAAGGTGAGCCCCAATGTGGAACCCGCGTCTAAGCATGCCCGCCGTGAAGCCGCCATTACGATATGTTTCTGAAGCTCAAGCCCGTCGATGGGCTGGAGCGCTGCCCCTCCAACTCTCCTGCCCCTTCGATCTACACCCGCCCAGGGTAGCGGCGCGGCATTATTCGCGTCAATGCTATGCAGCCTTGCGCATAAAGGTGACCCCTGCTTAGGCCTTTGTCGAGCTCCCGGCTGTTTGGACATACGGCTGCCACTCGCTCCTCGGACAATGGGTGGTAGCAAGGGAAGTGCCAAAGGAAGTGCCAGCTGGAGCCATTCGCCAGGAGGGCTGCCGGCACCCCTTTGCCGCCGCCCTGTATTTCAAGAAACACAAGACAAGGCCGAAGCCCCCCTCGCAAACGCAAGCCGACTTGGCGTCTTCTTGGCTCAATGGCGAGGCGGATTATCTCTACAAGAGCCTCCAGGACGCCTTTCAAGGCCGGGGTGATGAGGCAAAGAGGTTCAGTTCGCCGATTCCTTGGTTCACTCTTCGTCGATTCGGCAGGCACCTATTTCCGGGGCCATTCGATCAGATCCAGGCAGGGGAGACCTGAGGGGATCCCGGCGAGGAGATTCAAGGCCAGACACGCCAAGCCGGCTTCGCCCCCATACAGCCCGGTGAAGCGCCAGTCTTCACGATCCACCAGGAGAGCGGACAACGCGAGCTCCTCGGCACGCTTCCGCCAGAGCCCCTGGGGATCCTGGCGGGCGAGCGCCAGGCAGGCGAAGGCGGTGCCCGCCCGTCCGCAGCAGGCATCGGGCAGACGAGCCGGATGAGCCAGGGACAGCTCGGCCGCGCGTTGGGCCGCGGAGAGAAACCAGGGATCTTTGAGGATCTGATGGGCCTTGACCGCGAGCAGCGCCATCCCCGCAAATCCGTTGCAGAGCCAGGAATAGACATCTCCCTCTTTGGGCGAGAGCCGCACGGGCTCTCGCAGCACGCTGTCCAATAGGTCTCGCACGCCGCACGAGACCTGCTGAGCCAGGTCCGTGCCCGTGGCCTCCATCCAGAGCAGGAGAGACAGATAGAGGCCGGCCGTGCCGTGAGCCAGCCCGAGATTCGACGCCACCCGAGAGCCTCCCTGACGACCCAGCTCCCTGGTGAGGTGGTGGCTCAGGAACGCACCCGCTTCAAGGAGCCGCGGATCGCCTGTGTGCCGGAGGAGGATAGCCGCTCCGGCCAAGCTGCCGGCAGTCCCCTTGAAGAGATCGGGAGGATCGTTCCGGGAGGGGCGGCTCACCTCAAGAAATCTTCTGATCGCCGCATACTGCGTCCGCCGCGCGCCCTTGGCATTCGCAATCAGGGCGTGCACGAAGTGGAGACCCGCACGGCCGTAGAGCACTGCGCAGCTGGGCATGGTTCCTTCTCCGGGTCCAACGAAGGCGAGAAGCCCGTGCTGCGCCCGAAGTGCCGAGTTGATCCAGCGGTTTGCCGTCTCGAAGCGCTCGGGTTCATTCAGGACGTGCCCGGCATACCACTGGGTATAGGCGATTCCCGCCGCCCCGAAGGCGAGGCTGGCGAACAAGCTCCTCTGGCGCCGCCGCAAGTCCCCATAGCCGAGGCGGTCCACCTCCTCGAAGTAGCCATGAAGATACCTGGACAGGATCTCGCGGATCTGCAATCCGGTCGTGCCTCCCTCTCCCAGGAAACGTCCTCACAGGCCCGTCGGACCTGCGAGGACGAGACGTGCAATCTACAGTGGGATCATTTCTGGGGGCGTGTGCAAGTGAGCGACCCCTGATTACCCGTCTCCCCATCGCCCGAGCAGTCACAGGCCGACACACCTCCGCAACTGAAAGCTCCCCCCACAATCTCGTGGAGCTCCCTCGGGATCAGTTGGCGAATCGTCTCCTTCGACAGGGTTAGCTTTTTCTTGGTCTTGTTCATAGATACCTCGCGATGAGCCCCGGTGGGATTACCGGCGGCCGTGTCTACCTTAGATAGACCCCGAATCGCGGAGCCGGTTTACTTCAGTGGTCGTGAAGATCTGTCGGTGTATAATCATGCTGGAATTCAGCTTGATCGGCAGAGAGCTTCTGTAATGAAATTCCGAAATCCGCGAGCGTTTTCGGTTGCCATTCTCTTCCTTGCGTCGGGGTGTGCCGCGACCACATCTATTGCGACCCGCCCCGCGACACCGAGCGAGCTCGGTGTCGTCATCGAGGAGGTCGCTCAAGAATCCGTCCTGGAAAAAGCGGGGCTTCGCCCTGGGGATCTTCTCCTCGCTTGGGAGATATCCCCCGATCCGCCAGCCAATCCCCGAGCAGGCGCCGGAGAGGTCCGGACGACCTTCGACTGGTTGTGGGTAATGACCGAGCAGGCGCCCCGGGGAACCGTGCGGCTCCACGGCGAACGAAATGGCGCGGCGACCCTCTTCGAGGTCCCGAAGGGCGCCTGGGACGCGCGAGTGCGGCCAGCGATGGCGGAAGATCCTCTCCGGACCTATACGGAGGGGCGACGACGGGTCGAGGCCGGGGATCTGGAGGGAGGCATCGCTCTGTGGAACCAACTCGTCCAAAACATGGAGCAACAGACCGCGCCGGGTCTGAAGTGCTGGCTTCTCCTGCAGGTCAGCAAAACTCGGGCGAAGATAAGACAGGGCGAGAAGGCACGCTCCGCCCTCCAGGCGGCCCTGGCGCAAGCGCGGGACGCACAGACCCAGGTCACTCTCTGGGAAGCCCTGGGGAGGAGCTACGAGTTGGCCAATGAGATGGTCCATGCCGAAACCAGCCTCCGTTCGGCCCTGGAGGTCGGCGAGATCGCCTGGGGTGAGAGCCTTCAGGTCGCCAGTACGATGACCAGACTGGGAACCATTTTGCGGAGGCAGAACCGGCTGAACGAGGCGGCGCAGCTCCAAAGTCGCGCCCTGGAGATCCGGCAGCGTTGGGCGCCGGACAGCCTGGAGGTCGTCGACAGCCTTCATCAACTCTCTAGCGTGGCGTCGGCGCGAGGGGACTTGGAGGTGGTGGCCGAGCTCAACCGGCGCGCCCTGGGGATCTTGACGCGATGGTCCCCCGATAGCTTGGCAATGGCCGGTACCCTGAGCAACTTGGCCGGCCTAGCAATCGACCGCGGTCTCTTCGGGGAGGCCACAGAGACCCTCCAGCGCGTTCTGGCGATCCTGGAGCGACGGTCCCCTGACAGCCTTCAGATGGCCACAAGTCTTGACGATCTCGGGCTGGTGGCCAGTAAGCGCGGCGACACGGAGTCCGCGGTGGAACTGCATCAGCGCGCCTTGGCGATCCGGGAGAGACTGGCTCCCGACAGCCTCGGGACTGCCTACAGCTTGGGCAACCTTGGTGCGATCACCCTCAAAAGCGGCGATCTGGCCCCGGCAGCGGAGCTCTACCAGCGCGCTCTGACGATTTGGGGAAAGGCGGCTCCCCAGGGTCTCGGCGTGGCGGGATGTCTGGACTCCCTGGGAAACATAGCGGGATTGCGGGGCGACCTGGACGAGGCGTGGGATCTCCACCGCCGCGCCTTGGAGATTTTCAACCGGCTTGCCCCTGGCGGCCTTTTGATGGCTGTCACTCTGAACCATGTTGGTATGGACGCCGAGGCGCGTAGCGACCTGAACCTGGCGTTGGACCTTCATCAGCGAGCTCTGGCGATCCACGAGCGCCTGGCGCCCGGCACGCTCGAGGAAGCCATGACGCTCCAACAGCTCGGGCGGCTGTACCGCCGCACGCGCCGTTCCGACCAGGCGGCGCAGCTCTTCACCCGGGCCGTCGACGCGCTGGAATCCCAGGTAGGGAAGCTCGGAGGCTCTCAGGATCTCCAGGCCACGTTCCGGGCGCAGCATGAGGAGATCTACCGTGACGCCATCGAGGTCGAGCTGGCGCGGGGGCATGCCGCCGAGGCTTTCCATCTGGTGGAGCGCTCCCGGGCGCGGAGTTTCCTGACGCTCCTGTCGGAACGCGACCTCGCATTCTCCAGCGAGATCCCCGACGCGCTCGAGCGCTCCCGACGGGACAACGCGGCGGGCTACGATCAAACTCTGCGCAAGCTGGCGCAATGGACCCCGGCATCCGGCGAAGAGGCGCGGGAGGCCCTCCACGGCGAGCTGAGCCGCCTGCGCCGGGAGCGCGACGAGATCGCCACCGAGATCCGCAAGGCGTCTCCACGACTGGCCGAGTTGCGCCAGCCGCAGCCCCTCGATCTCGCCGCCGCCCGGAAAGTCCTCGATCGCGGCACACTGGCCCTCTCCTACAGCGTTGGAAAAGAACAGACCGCTCTCTTCGCCGTGACCCGCGAGGGAGGGCTCCGGGTGGAGATCCTGCCGGTCGGCGAGGCACGGTTACGTCAGGACGTGGAGAGTTTCCTGGACCGAATCCGATCGCAGGAAGCGCCCGCCGATCTCTCCCGGTCGCTCTATCGCGCCTTGATCGGGCCGGTGGCCGACCTGGTGGAGCGCAGCGAGCGGGTGCTGATCCTCCCCGACGGCCCTCTGCATCGCCTCCCGTTCGGCGCGCTCCTCCGTGACACGGCAGGCCGTCGGCAGTATCTGGCGGAGTGGAAGCCTCTGCACGCAGCTCTCTCATTGACCGTTTACAGAACGCTCCGTCGTGGCGAGCCGTCGCAGTCCGCCCGGCTCGTCGCGTTCGGGGACCCGCGCTACCCGAAGGACATCGTGGCGAGCGGAGAGACCCGCGATCTGGTCCTCCGCAGCCCGGGGCTGCGCAGCTTCGACTGGGAGCCTCTGCCGTACAGCCGGCGGGAGGTCGAGAGCATCGCCAAGGCTTATCCCGAAGCGCGTCTCTACCTGGGCGAGGAGGCCACCGAAGAACAGGCCAAGTCCGTGGCCCGCGATGCGCGCGTCTTGCACTTCGCGACCCACGGGTATATCGATGACAAGACACCCCTTGACTCCGCCCTGGTGCTGACCATCCCGGAAGGGTTGCCCGCTGGGCGTGACAACGGCCTGCTCCAGGTCTGGGAGATCTTCGAAAGCGTGCGGCTCGACGCGGATCTCGTGGTGCTCTCGGCCTGCGAGTCCGCTCTCGGGCGGGAAGTGAGCGGCGAGGGATTGATCGGGCTCACGCGCGCCTTCCAGTACGCCGGCGCACGCTCCGTCGTCGCGACCCTGTGGGATGTCACCGACCAGGTCACCGCCGAGCTGATGGCGCGCTTTCACCGCCATCTCGCCGCCGGGCTCACCAAGGATGAAGCCCTGCGGGCGGCCCAGATCGAGCTGATTCGCCAACCGGTCCAGATCACCACGTCCCAGGGACAGACGGTGGAGACGGACGCCTCGGCCCCATTCTTCTGGGCCGCCTTCCAGCTTTTTGGGGACTGGCGGTGAAGTCGGGCAACCCACAGGGCGAACCGGTCGAAGCCATTTTCAGGCAGTTGCAGGATGGCACTGGCCGCGAGGAGAGCTTCCGGCTCCTTTTCGATCGCTTTTATCGACCGTTGTTTCGCTTTTTCGAGCACCGGGAATTTTCCACGGAAGAGTGCCAGGACTTGATCCAGGAAACGTTTCTTCGGGTTCACCGAGGCGTCGGAGCTTTCCGCGGCGAGGCCCGGTGGGAGCACTGGCTCTTCCGGATCGCCGCCAACACGGCCATCAAGGCGGTGCGCCACCGCGCCGCCGCCAAGCGCGCGGGCCAGACGGTCTCCTGGGAGGGAGAGGACGTGGGAGACCCGCCGCCCACCGTGGCTCACGGTCCGGAAGCCCCCGCGCCGTTGCGGCGGTTGCTCGGCAAGGAGATGAAGGAGCGTTTGAGCCAGGCCATCGCCGGCTTGCCGCCCCAGATGCGGCGCTGCGTACGCCTGCGGGTGTTCCAGGACCTCGACTACGACGAGATCGCCGAAGCCCTGCAGATCTCCCCCTCGACGGTCAAGGTCCAACTGTTCAAAGCCCGCAAGCGCCTGCAGATGGAGCTGGAAGATTCTTTCGCGGATTTCAATCTATGAAGGTGAGCAGCATGGATGAAAAGCGCATCGATCTGAAGGCGGCGATCCGAGATCTCGCCGCCGAGGAAGCCAGGGACGCCGGGCTCCATGTAGGATCGAAGCGTCTGATCGCCTACCGCGAGGGCACGCTGCCGGCGGCGGAACGCGAGGCGGTGCAAGAGCACCTGTCGCTCTGCGCGCGCTGCACCGGCCTCCTGCTCGAGCTTCGGGATTTCGAAGCGGCCGCCGCCCGGGGAGACGCGGGGCCGGAATCCCTGCGGCAGGAGGCCTGGGAATCTCTCGCCCAGCTTCTGCCGTCGAAAACGCCGGTGGTCCGTCCCCTCGCCCTGCCCGAGCCGCCACGGCGGCATCTCTCACGTTTCGTCATCACCGCCGCGGCCGCCCTGCTGCTCGCCATCCTCGGCCTCACTCTTTGGGCAGCCGTAACGGTGCGGCGGGAGCGCCTGCGGCTGGCCAATCTCGAACAGCGCCTGGAGGAGCGAGAGACAGCGCTCGCCGCTTTACGGATCTCCCTTGCGGACGCCGAGCGCCAACTCGATGCGGCGCGCAGGCAGGTCCAAGGTCTCGAAAAGGAGAAGATCGACACCGGCCGCGGAGAGTCCGCCGGCCGGGTGCACGAGCTCGAGGCTCGTGCCGCCGAGCTGACCGCCGCCCTGGAAGAGCTTCGCCGGACCTCGCAAACGCCGGAGAAGCGAAACCAGGCCGCTGTCGCTTCTCGCGAGATCGAGGTCTCCGTCTCCCCCCGGTTTGCCGTGCGCGGGCAGGAGAATCCCGACAGCAACCTCCTCCGAGGCCGTGGCACGGTCAATCCCGTACGAATCGCGCCCCCAACGGACCGATTCACCGTGGCCCTGAGCCTGGCCGATCACCCTGTCTATGGTGAGTACCGTCTCGAGCTGATGGATCGAGACGGCGAGATCCTCTGGTCCGCCCGCCGGCCGGGAAAGTCCCTTCTGGGCGATGCCGGCACGAAGGTTTCGGTGAGCGGACTGCGCCCCGGTCTCTACCGTCTCCGGATCAAGGGCCTGCAACCGGAGCGCGGTGAGCTTCTCGGCGAATACATCCTCAAGGTTGAATAGCGAGAGACGCGGCTCTTCAGTGAACGGCTGGCACTTCGGGCAGACGAGGTCATCGTCGGCGTCCTGGGGCGGGCCCAGCGCCTCTACGAAGTCCGTTGCTGCGGCTACGTGTTCGCGTCGAATCACTACCACCTCCTGCTCGACGTCGACAACGCCCGCCAGCTCGCCCAGTTCATGTGTCATGTGAATTCCAACCTCGCGCGGGAGATCAGCCGTCTCTACGGCTGGCCGGACAAGATTTGGTTGCGACCTAGACGATTACGCCGCGCTGAACGCGGACCCCGAAGTCTTGCGCTACCTGGGATGCGGGACGGAACCATGGGACCGGGGGCGGGCCTCTCGGCATATGGCTTTCCTCCTCGGGCACTGGCAGGTGTGGGGTTCCGGGACATGGGCGGTAGAGCACAAAGAGACCGGCGCCTTCATCGGGATGGTCGGGTACTCCGAGCCGGAGGGCTGGCCCGGCTTTGAACTCGCCTGGACGCTGGTGCGGCGCTATTGGGGCCACGGCTACGCCACCGAGGCGGCGCGGGCCGCCCTGGACTATGCCTTCACCGTCTTGAAGCGGGAGCGTGTCATCAGCCTCATCTATTGGGAGAATCGCGCCTCTATCCGCGTCGCCGAGCGGCTCGGCGAGAGCCTGCAAGGCCGCATCGACCATCACGGGCGAGAGATGCTGTGCTACGGCATCGACCGGGAGACCTACCTGACTCAGGTGACACCGGTTGGCGCCCTGGCTGCGTGTTCCTGATGGGCGAGATCTAATCCAATGACAAAGACGAAGAGCCGCCCCAAAGAGCGGCTCGCCTTGACGCAGTTCATGCGGATCAGCGTTTAACGACCCAACCTTGATTGAGGTCGAACACGTAGTTCGCCTTCGTCTGAGCAGTAACGCTGCCGGCGAGATCGTAGGCCGGGCGTCCGTAGAAGTCCCGACTCCCGAAGACGCTAGGACGATTGTTCCCTAGCTCCTTCCAAAGCTCGCAGAAGGTTGTGCATCCCGAGAATGTGGTCACCAACGTGGCGCTCGCCTGTGCGTCGTTCTGCGCAAGCTCGGTGGCAACTGTATCGGCGTGGTCGAGCAGTATGACCTTCCAACCGGGGTTGTCGCTCCATGACGGGCCAGCCGGCCCGATCACCCACTGCTTTGCTGTCTCGGCCGGCTTAATGCGGTTACCGTAGTAGAACACCATGCCGTGCTTTTCCAGAAGGGCTCGAACCTCTGGGGTGTCCGGATAGATTGTCGACGCGATAGCGGCATCGAACTTCGCGGGCGCCACTTCACCAGCGAGCTGTACCGCTTGTTCCTTGGTGAGCGGCGGAGTCTCCCACACTATAAACGCACCCTCGACCGGCTCACAGCGAGGGTCTACATAGGGAGTGCCCTGCCCGTTGGGCTCGACGGTCAGGTTAAACATCGCGCGCTTCAGCCTCCGCGGAGTCCCCTGCCACACGACTGCCGGGGCGGAAGCCTGATTCTTGTAGTCAACCTGTACAAACGCCTGAGAGCGGCCGTCAGGCAGCGGGCGAACCTCAAACTTCGAGAAGTCGATCGTCCCCCCGCGCATGACGAGAACGCATCCATGGTCAGTCGGGTCAGATCCCGTAGGGTTGTACTGCTTCGATTGCTGGAAGTTGCCGATCGCCGCTACCGCCTGTGCCCGGTGCTCAGCTTCTTTTTGAGGCCACATGGCCGAGGGGACGGACTGTCGCGCTGCCTCCGTGTCATGGAGATAGCCCTTGTCGTACTTGAGCATCCCCTCAACTTTGCCATCAGCCAATGAGGTGACGTACTCCTTGACCGCGCTCTCTGCCGCCGAACTCCCTACGCTGGGAGTAGCCGTCGTCCCCGTAGACGAATTCGTCGCGTCTCCCCCTCCACGCGAGCACGCTGCGATCACGACAACTGCGGCGAGGAGTACCAGCTTCATACGCATCTTGTATCTCCTTTGTTGCTCCGACCTTAGCTATTGAGCAGGAGCCAAGTCAAAGAGATGCATAGCCATTCGTCACAGACAAAGCGGCCCCAGGAGAACTCCTGGGGGCCGTGCTGCTAGACGCCTTCAACGTACTCCTCAAACATCGCCACGATCCGGGGGAAGGGTCGCACCACCGCCCCGGCTTCCCAGGCCCAGACCGTGGCCGGGTCAAGTCCGAGACGGCGGGCAAGCTCCCGCTGTGAGATCCCCTGCCGGCGCCGCGCTGCCCGGATACGGTCCGGCAGGGAGACGGGCGCGGGGGTCGGGTCGTAGCCCAAGAAGCGGATGACGGCGGGAAGGAAGCGGCGGGCCACGTCCTTCTGCCGCAGTCCCCCGATCAAGCCGCCGCTTCTTGTGGCCGTTCGCCCGTTCCTTGAGGATGGACGCGCACTGCTCCCATACCGGCTCGTCCGCGATCGCGGGGATCGGCACCTCGATCCATTCGGACTCGGGCTTGAGCTTCCACTTCTTCCCGTCGCCGAGGCTCTTGGTGTAGTTGGCGCGTCGTACGCCCTTGGCCGTGGGGCCGGTCGTGCATGTGGGAGGATACGAGGATACTATGGAGTGAGAAGGTCCGCTGCCTCTCCGGATCCGGCAGGACGGCACGGGTTCTACCGAATTGGCATGGAGGCCGATACCGCAATGTCCCTCAGACCCGTTCTCCTTCCCCTTGGCACTGGAGCAGGCGCGACTACCGTCATTTATGGCGATCCAAGCTCGTCATTCGCGATTTTGCTTGGAGAGGAGTGCCGCTTGTTGGTAGACCTCGGCTATGGCGTAGCCCGTCAGGCTCTTCACTTTTTGAAGGCACTACCGACGAAGGTGTACATCTCCCATAATCACTCCGATCATTCAGGAGACCTTCCGGTCGCAGCTCTACGAAGCGCGAACCAGGGACAGCCGTTCACGATTTGGAGCGCCCCGGAAGTAGAGCGACGGCTCAAAGAGCATCGGCTTCATGAGTTCCGGGAAGCGGGAGCGTCGCCCGAAGATATCGCCAATTGGATTGCGACGCCGGAAAATGTTGAAGCGGTCATAGATAATGACTTTTCTCTCGTTCCTCATAGAGGACAACATTCCGAGACCTGTTTTGGTTTTGTCCTTCGCTTTCGCGGCGAGACAGTTCTTGGGTACTCCGCGGATAGTGGGTTCTATGAGGAGTTGTACACTCACCTGCTGGAAGCTCCATTGCTGGTCTTGGACGGCCGTGCTGAGGGTTCCACGGAGCACGCAAGCTTCGATGAACTTGAGGCATTCGCTCGAAAATTTCCGGACAAGCGAGTTTTTGTCACTCATTATGGGCGCCCTGATGAGGCGCCAAGCACTTTGGATCATCTCCGCCTCGGAGAACCAATAGAGCTTTGACCCCGAAGGAGTCAATATGACCTGGATCGCTAGAACTACCGCAGCGACTATCCTCTTCCTCGTCTTCTTAGGCGTACAAGAAGGCCGAGGAGCAGACAACGCTCAGGGACCGAAGATCACCCTTATACCTCTGGGCACCGGAAAAGGTGCAACGGCCGTGTATGACGGCGAACCGAGTTCATCATTCGTCATCAAGGTCAATGATGAGTGTCGCCTTTGGGTGGATACCGGCCTTGGCGTGTCACCTCATGTCATCAAGACCTGCGGCTCTGTTCCGAAAAACATCTTCATTTCGCACAACCACTCGGATCACGCTGGCGAGTTGCCTGTCCTACTGATTGTCGAGCAGACAATCAAGCATAAGTTGAGGGTCATCAGCGGACCGGAGGTAAATGAGCGCCTCATTACCCACCGAATCGCAGAGCTATACTCGACCGGGCTGAAGGCAAATGAGATCGCGGATTGGGTTCCTGCCCCCGAGGGAGAAAAAGTCAAGGTCGATGACGACCTCTCTCTAATAGCCTACAAGGGGCAGCACTCTGAAATCAGCTACGGTTTCGTCCTCTTCTTCCGCGGTGCTCCGATCCTTGGGTTCTCAGGTGACAGCGGGTTTGATCGAGCCTTCTACCAGAAGCTCGCGATTGCCCCAACCCTAGTTCTCGACGCGCGTAAGGGGACGACAGCGGAACACGCCGGATTCGACGAGGTACATGCCTTTGAGCAGACCTTCAAGGGTCACATCTTCGTCGGGCATTATGGCAAGACTTCTGAGGCGCCGACGCAGTCAGTGCCACTGATGCCTGGAACGCCGATTGAAATTCCGTCAAACTGGCCCGATTGTGGCTAGTTTCTGCTTTATCATTCCCAGGGTAGCGCGCTCGTCCAAAGAAGCCGCCCAAAACTTCTCGAATTCTTCACATCGACTTGTCACCTGCCGTGTATTGACGAGAACGATATGTGTTTGATAATCATTGGTGGTGGCCTGCGAAGCATAGGCACAGGTGACATCGGGTAGGCGATCCGAGGGAGTGAAAATCAGGGCGAACGAATACCTCTCAAACTCTTTCTTGCTCATAGGGGAACAGAATGCCCGTATTCCCAGGTTCAGTGGATTTTGCTCAACCATTTCAACCACTCGCCTATAGCGATCTATGGTATTCTTTGATCCCTTCGCGAATTCTTCATCGAGTGTGCTTTGGAGGAATACTGCTCTTACTTCAAGCTTTTTCCCCGTCAGCCCTTCCTCGATGTTGTGCGCTCTCTGTAGCATAATCTCGATCGTATCTGACGAGAATTTATCAAAACCACCCGGATAATCTTTGGCATATTCACTGAACTTCTCGAGAGTTCTTGGGCATTCCCGGAGGATGTAGTCGTCATGGGCAAGGGCATTGGTAAGCGATGGAGTCAGGAAGCGCACTGACGTGGCGATTTTCTCCTGCTCAAGCTGGAGCCGTAGATATGCCGGGCGTTCCTTTGGAGTAAAGAAGTCTGACCAGACCTCTTTCGGCCGAGGATAACTTTTTTGCTGGCTCTTTAGCTGCGAGAGGAACTCCCATATATGGCTAAAGGTTTCATCCTGCTTATATTCGATCATGTGCACGCCAAACCTAGTCAGCCACTCATCCTTTTTCTCTTCCGTCAATGAATTTTCAGGTATGAGGGCATAATGCGGCCCCGGCATACTCTTACGGAAGATTCCTATAATTTTCCTGAGATATTCGGTGTACTCTCCGCCTGCCATAGAGCAGCCCAGAAAGATGATCGTCTTTTGCGTGAATGTCTGATTCAAAAACTCTTTAAGGGAAGAACTCCTACGACTTCTCGAAAGATGAATATTTCGATAGCTGGACCATCCGAGAGCAATGGTCTGAGGCCTTGTAACATCACCATGCACCTTCACAACAAATTGGCCCCCTTCCTTGAGAAGCTCTAGCATCGACTCGGCGTCTTCATGGGTCAAGACCTCTGGCGCAGGTTCGAGCGCATTCTCAAGTAGGCGATCGTAGTTAGAGGTCAAAATCAGAGGGAAGTCCAGGATATTGAGAAGCTCATGCACAAGAGAGGGTTCTGCGGAAAGGTAGTTAAGGATCTGTCGAAGATATTTGTAGCGCAGATTTGTGTCAATGGGCCCTTCTAGAATATCTGCCGCTGCCATCATCTCACCGGCAGCTATATGGGATAATGCCTTCTCCTTGACCCCGACGAACTTGTCCTTAAAAAGCGTATCGGCCTCTGCGCGGTCGATGAGCTGGAGCAAAAGCTCCTTATAGCTGGGCATTCTGCCTAGCCTGTTATTGTCGTGTTCTCCTATTCGAAGCCTCACCCCCATAGAGATCCCCGCGCCTATGAACGGAACTACCTTGCCTTCTTTAACTTTGCGTATAAGGTTGTCTGGGATGCGGGGAAGCGGCTTTCTCTGGGACATGCTTTCTCCTTCGGGTTTTGTGAGCCTGGCCGGCTGGTAACTCAGGACTGGTTCTCAGATCCCTCGGCGGTCTCATTCCATGAATGATGTCTTGCCTGCTTCGATAGTATAGAGCTAGAGCCCCCCAAGAGAGGCACCTCTTCTGGGTGTGTGGTTTAGTCCGCGGGATGACCCGAGGTCGCAGAGCTTCGGCCAAGGTTGCCTGAGGCGACTCTCAGCCAAGCCACAAAGAAAGCGAGCCACCCCGGAAGGTGGCTCGTTGTGCGTACGAAAGAACTCAGTGAAGCTCTGGTTCAGGAGCCTTGCGCATCGTACCCTCCCGCGAGGAACTCCTCAAACCGCCGCCGGACCTTCGAGAAGAGCTTGCGCACCTGTCCGCGCTCCCAGGCATGTCAACGATCACCCAAAATTCCCCCACCTCGATCGCCTAAAAATCCCCCCCTCCTCGGTTGATGTTGTTCTCCTGACAGACCTCGTCGCCGGGCCTGTGGGGCCTGTGGGCGGCGCCGCTGTTGG